>MDTE01188605.1_pt1 | contig 18458 bp, 21 predicted proteins | sample 811231 | NCBI WGS metagenome assembly MDTE01 (sample SAMN05326651, study PRJNA326480) | marine metagenome | isolation source: seawater | place: Indian Ocean: Red Sea | collected 2010 | reverse complement strand
TTGAACGCAGCTTCCAGCACGACCCACGCTTCTTCGCGGCGCGCCTTCTCGCGGCTTAGTCCGGCTTCGCCGTGCACGTTTTCCATGCGCTCAAGGTAAACCTCGACGCGATCGCCGACTTTCAGTTCGGCCGCTTGTCCGGGCAGGGCGAACTCGCGCAAGGGCACGCGACCTTCCGCCTTGAGACCCACGTCGATCACCGCCATGTCGTTTTCAATGCCGATGACCCAGCCTGCTACCACTGTGCCTTCGAGGTTGTCTGTAGCGCCGTACGACTCTTCGAGAAGTGCCGCGAAATCCTCTTTCGTTGGAGCTACGTCGAGATCGGTAGCGACGGACTGATCGCTCATGTGGTCTCCTTGCTAGTCGTCCTTGTTTCCTGCGGTGCAAGTGACCGCGGGGCCATCCGTGCAGGGGCATTCCAGGCCGAAATACCTCGGCGCTCGGCCTCTAACTCACCCTAAATGCTTGCTAATAAACGCCTTCGCCTTCGCGAACGCGCTGTCTATAGACAAATTCGAGGTGTCTAGCAAGTACGCGTCAGGCGCCTGCCGCAGGGGCGAAGCGCTGCGGGTACGGTCACGATCGTCGCGCCGTTGAACATCCGCGGTGACCGCCTCGAGTGAAATCGCTTCACCCCGCTCGACGAGCTCGGCGTGACGCCGTCGTGCTCGCTCCTCGACGGATGCCGTAACGAAGAGCTTCACATCGGCTTCCGGACAAATAACTGTGCCGGTGTCACGTCCATCGAGTACCGCGCCACCGGGTCTGTTGGCGAAATCCTTTTGGAGCTTCACGAGTTCTGCGCGTACAGCAGGAATACTTGCAACTTGTGAAGCTGCTTCGCTGATCGCCACGCTACGTAGCCCAATGCTCTCGATTTCGCTAAGGTCGAGGGCCCGGGCCGCGGCCACTGCGGCAACTTCGTTGCTGGGGTCATCACCCGAATCGAGTACGCGCTTGGAGATCGCGCGATAGAGTAGACCAGTATCAAGATAGGCGAGGCCGTACTCTGCTGCAAGGCGTCGGGCCAACGTACCTTTGCCAGATGCTGCCGGCCCGTCGATGGCGATGATCATCAGCGGGGGACATTCTGCAGATCGGCACCTAGGTCGCGCATTATCTCTGCAAATCTAGGGAAGCTAGTGTTGATCGTATCCACCCCATCGACGTGCACTGGCTCGCTAGCGCTAAGGCCAGCGATAAGAAAAGACATGGCAATTCTGTGATCGTGCTTGGCATCGATGGTGGCACCACCTGCAATGGTTTCCGTGCCGTGCACCGACAAGCCGTCGTCACGTTCTTCGACGTTAACGCCACACGCACTCAAGCCCTGGACTATCCCAGCAAGCCGGTCGCTTTCCTTGAGCCGGAGCTCGCGCACCCCGTCAAATCGGGTGGTTCCCGACGCCCGCGCGGCAGCGATTGCAAGAATCGGGAATTCGTCGATCATGTCAGGCGCTCGTTCGGGTGGGATAGCTATACCCGTGAGCGCACTCGAGCGCGCGACGATATCGGCAAGGGGCTCCTCATTGTAGGTACCCTCGACTGGAGTCATTGTCAGGTCGGCCCCCATTTCTCGTAAGCAGTCGAACAGTGCGGCGCGGCGAGGATTGATGCCAATAGCCCGCAGCCTGACCTCGCTGTTCGGCGTGATCAACGCAGCTACAACGGCGAAGGCTGCCGATGAGGGATCACCCGGCACGCGAATGCGGGTTGCTTTTAGTTCAGGCTGCCCAACCAGAGTGATGCGATGTCCGGCCTCGCTGGTTTCACTGCGTATATCTGCGCCGAACTGTCGTAATAAGCGCTCGCTGTGGTCGCGGGTCGGCTGCGCTTCGGTAATAATTGTTTCACCCGGCGCGCCTAACGCGGCGAACATGATGGCTGATTTGATCTGCGCGGAGGCGACCGGGGTAGTGTAGGTGATGGGCACCAGGTCATTGCTTCCGATAAGGGTGAGCGGCAGTTTATCGCCGTCACGGGCGACGATGGCTGCACCCATTTCTTTGAGTGGGGAGGCAATACGGCCCATGGGTCGCCGTCGCAGCGATTCGTCGCCGGTAAAATGAACGGTAATGGGGTGGCACGCAGTCACGCCCATCAGTAGGCGCACACCTGTCCCAGCGTTTCCGAGGTCGAGAACGTCTTCCGGTTCGTGAAGGCCGCCGATCCCAAGCCCGTGGACATGCCAGACCCCATCATGCTCGCGTGCGATGTCGGCACCCATGCGGCGCAGCGCCTCAGCCGTGCGCAGGACGTCATCGCCTTCCAACAGGCCTGATATTCGCGTTTCGCCGACCGCCAATGCCGCCGCGATGAGGGCTCGGTGCGATATTGATTTGTCGCCTGGCACAGAGCACTGGCCGGAAAGACATTTGGTGGGTTGCGCGATTAACGAGTGCAAGATAGGCCAGGGACGTTGTCGCTAGCGCGGCCTCGCTGCCGCGCCGGGGTGCTATGGCTGTTGACGTAGTTGTAATTACCTTTGACAGAGAAGATCGATCATGGCAATGGGGATCCCGTTTTTTTCCCGGCCACCGCAAGAAGGAATAGGGCGTGGCAAAGCCTGAATGGGGTACCAAGCGCGAGTGCCAGAGTTGCGGGGCGCGTTTCTATGATCTTAAACGCGACCCTCCCGTTTGCCCGAAATGCGAAACGGTGTTTGTCATTGATGTGCCTAAGCCGAAACCGCCGGTCCAGAAGCAACCGGAAGCTAAGGGAGATATGGCGGAGGCAAAGGCGGGGAATGACAAGGCGGCGGAAGGACCCGAAGCAGATCTAGCTGATGTCGAAGTTGAGGATGAAGGTGAAGACGAAGACGATGCTTTCGTTGCCGATGCCACCGAGCTAGAGGACACTGACGATGTTGACCTTGGTATCAATACAGATATCAAGGAAGGGGAGGGTGAGCGCTAGTTCGTTTTGGCTGTTTCCAGCGAGAACGGCGCAACAGATTTCGGGGCCATAGCTCAGTTGGGAGAGCGCTTGAATGGCATTCAAGAGGTCGGGGGTTCGACTCCCCCTGGCTCCACCAAGTGTTCTGCGGGCTTCAGGCCATCCACCTGGCCCGCAGCTTCTTTAACTAGACGGTAAATTAAGGGTATCGACAGAGCTAAAGGCCCATGGGGAGTGCTAGGACCTCGTTCCCAGTGCGAAAACTAGCTTTGCTGGCAAAATCCATACCTGATTCAAGATTGGCCCACTACGCGCGTCAGGACGCATATAGGGGGCCAGCCCGAAGATGGGCGTAACATTGTGTCCAGAGGGGAAATATGTCCGGCAGTTGGGCCCCTTTCGTGCATTCGCTTATTTTGACGCTATTCTATGGTAACAGCGCTCCTCATCGCTTTGATGTGAGCGTCGCATCAGCTATGTTGGAGCTTTCGGATCGACAGCGATAAGCAAATTTTTAGCTATGAAATTCCAGATAGAATATTGCGTTGTTTGAAACTATGAACCTCGGGCTCTCCGTGCGAGAGACAGGCTCTTAGCTAAGGCTGCTGAAGACGTCGAACTCATTAAGGGCGGGAACGGCGTCTTTGAAGTTTTTGCCGCCGGCAAGTTGGTGTTTTCCAAGAAGGAACTTGGCCGTTTCCCGACCGATGAGGAGATCGACGCCCTAGTCGCGTAACTAGGTGCTACTCCGGCGCATACTAGCGCCAGCCCGCTCACAACCGCCGTCTGTGGTCGGCCAGGAAGACGCCGAGCGTCACGACTGCCAAGCCGATGAAGTGGTACGCGAGGGGCGCTTCGTCGAGGGCGATAATCGCTAGTCCGGCGATGAATATTGGCAGCAGATACAGATAGACGCCGACCCGAGATGGTCCCATCCGCGCTATAGCCGTATTTAAGAATACGATGCCAAGGATCGATGCGAAGAGTGCGAAATAGATAACCATCGCTATCGTTTCGAGATCGAGGACCATCCGCTGCTTGAACCACAGCAGCTCGATTGCATAGAGTGGGGTGATAGCAGCCATCGTCGTCGCGACGATCCCGAAGAACATGACGAACGGGTCGAGCGTGCGTGGCATACGCGGGATTGTCGCGTTGTAGATGGCAAAACTGACCATCGCCAGTGCCACAAAAATGTCGCCGGGTGTAAACGCCAAACCGAATAGGATGCCCAAGTCACCGTGGGCGACGATAGCTAACGCCCCGAACGCTGCGATAACCAGCCCTGCCAGCTGTTGTGCGTGTAACCTGTCGCCCAGCAGTATGCATGCGGCGGCAACCGTCAGCGCCGGCTGAGTCGCCATCAGCAAGCCTGTATTGATAGCGGTGGTCGACTTAAGCGCAGCGAGCAGCAGGACGTGGCCGGTCACCGCTTGCAGCGTTCCTAGCAGCAGCAAAGTGCGCCAGCGCTCCGTCAACAGCGGCCATTGGCGGCGAATGCGGGGTGCAAACAGCAGTCCCAGCACTGCAGTGGCGAGCGCGGTGCGCCAAAACACCAGTCCGACCGGTGGGATATCAGCGCTCAGTGCGCGGCCCAGCACTACATATCCCGACACCATAAGAATGCTAAGTAGCAGTAATACTGGCGCTGGAATGAGGGCCTCACGGGGGTTGTCCTCGTGTCCGGTCATGGCTAGCGGCGTATCTTTGGCAGTGGGAGCTGTGGCAGGCTCACCAGATAGACGCCGCCGGAAACCAGCAATAACCCGACCATGTGGTAGCCGCGAAAGGGTTCGCCTAGCAACACCACGGCCAAAAGGCTGGTGAATGGGGGCATTAGAAAAAAGTAAGCGCCCGCCCGCGCCGGACCAAGTCGGACAATGCCGATATTGATAAAAGCAAGCGCGATAACAGTAGCGACGATTGCTAGGTAGCCAATGGTGCCGATCGTCACCCAATCAAACTTCATTTTCTGATCAGCGAACAGAACCTCCCATCCCAAAAGCGGCAGTGTCGCCAGGGTTGTGCCGATCAGGATGCCAAACAGCGCCGCGTAGGGGCTCAGGCGGTTGGCAGTCTGCTTTACGCACGTGTTGTAGAATCCAAAACTGATCATCGCGATCTGCAGCAGCAGGTCACCGGTTCTGAGATCGAGTGCTACCAATACGTTGAGGTCGCCGCGCGAGATAATCGGCAGCACACCAATCACCGCGATGGCGAGACCGGCAAGCTGCCGCGTCGACAGTGTATCGCGCATAATGATCCAGGCTGTCAGCGCTGTTAAGCCGGGCTGGGTGGCAGCGATGAGGCCGGCGTTGACCGCTGTTGTGGATTGCAGCCCGTAAAGCACGCACACATGGCCGCTGACTCCCTGAAGAACCCCAAGTAAGAGTAGGAGTCTCCAGTGAGAAACGAGCGCCCGGCGTTCCCTCAGCAACGTTGGTGTAAAGAACACTGCAATGACCGCCGCTCCGACTAGGCTGCGCCAGAATACGGCGCCGATTGCCGGAACGTCGGAATGGACTGCCCTTCCGAGGACGAAATAGCCCGCGATCATCGCTATGCCAAGCAATAGCAGAATATGCGGCAGCCACGCAGTATCGGAGGGCGCCGCGGCACCTGGCGCGCCGGAGTTGGATAACATGTGCTGGTTCTAGATAGCTGCGCTAGCTAGCCGGGCGATCCGCCGCGTTCGGTTTGTTTTCTGAGGCGGTGGGTGAGGAGCTTGATTAGAGCGTAAACCAGCAAGTCCGATTTTTCCAAGCTAGCGTCGAGCTCTTGCTTGGTGATCACAGCGGCCACCGTTTCCTCGCCTGCGATCGCGGTTGCCGATCGCGGCTTGTCGTCAACCAGGGCCATTTCGCCAACGAAGTCTCCGCGCCGCAGTGTATCGACAACGACCTCTTGGCCGCCGCGCGACGACGTCACTATGACAATACCTTTGTGGATGATGTACGCGCGGTCGGCGAGTGCACCTTGTTCGAAGATCACGTCGCCTTTGTTAAAGGTAACGGTTTCGAGATCGTCGATCCCTGTCACCGCCCGCTCCCTGATCTGGGTTGTTCGCTGACTAGGATACCCATTTCGCCGTATCCGGGTCCATAGTGATACTGCTTTAGCAGCTTGACGCCTAAGAACCCTGCCGATGTACTGGCCGCTGAGGACCTATGCACCATCTAGATCATCTAACTATTGGCGACGTCGAAATCACGCGGATCGTCGAGCTCGAGGGCCCGCTGTATGACCCGCTTTTCCTGTTGCCCGAGGCTACACCAGAGGCGTTGTCGCCTTATGCTGAATGGCTCGCGCCGAGGTTTTTTGAACCGGAGACAAACCGTCTGATCTCCGCGATGCATTGCTATCTGCTGCGTACTCCGCACCACACTATCTTAGTCGACACCTGCCTCGGAAACGACAAGCAACGCGGCGACCATGTTAACGTCCACATGCGTAAAGGGCCGTTTCTTGACGACCTGGCATCACTTGGTGTTTCGCCGGAAACGGTCGATTTCGTGCTGTGCACCCACCTCCATGTAGATCACGTTGGTTGGAACACACGCTTAATCGATGGACGCTGGGTGCCGACCTTCCCAAAAGCCAAGTATCTGATGAACCAGGCGGAGCTCGACAATATACGTTACGAAGCGGCCGAACGCCCGCAAGCTGATCTTGGCGCCTATAGTGATAGTGTAGCGCCGATCCTTGAGGCTGGCCTTGCCGAGATCGTTGAAGCTGAGTTCGCGATGGACGATTGTTTGTGGATCGAGCCGACGCCCGGGCATACGCCTGGCCACGTCTCAATTCGTGTCAGCTCAGGTGACGAGCAGGCTGTGTTTAGCGGCGACGTGTTCCACCATCCGGTCCAATACGCTGAGCCCACCTGGAATAGTAATTTCTGCATCGTTGAGGACGAAGCGCGAGCCACGCGCCGTGCGTTTCTTGATCGTTACGCCGAGAGCGCGACCATTATACTGCCCGGGCATTTTGCCACCCCAGCCGCTAGCCGCATCGGCAGGTCCGGCGATGCGTTCAGGTTCATCGAGGTGGAGTCCTAGGCAAACAAACCCGTGACTTAAGTTACGGGTCGCTCGCTTGGGAAGATGTCCTAGCTATGGGTGGAACCAAAAATCGGATTTGGAAGTTCGGCTTCTATGCAGTCGCGGGCTATACATCGCCTCGCGCGATCGACGGACTTTCGTTAGAGGTGCGCTAATCTTTTGATTTCAAAGAAGAAAGATTCGCGGCCTTTCCAAGGCATCTCACCCCGCGCTGGCCTAAAACCTAAGTCTAGACTCAGTAGCTCGTGTCAGCCCTAAAGCGGTACATTGGCAGCGAGCAGGGTCGCAGCGGACAGGTGGCCTGCGGGTAGGCCATGCTCAATGATTTCAGAGCGAGTGATGGCGATTTTGCCTCGCGCCTACTTTCGCGATGCGCCGACGGGCAGATTGTGAATCCGGAGATACGCATCGCTGTCAAACCTATGAGTACCGTGGAGGTAGGCAATCAGCATTTCGGTCGCATCGAGCCCCCAGAACGACTGTTCGTCAACCACGCTGGTTGGAACGCCAAAAACACCGCGAGCAACCGCTTCCCGTGTGTTGGCGCGTAGCTTTGTCTTAAAGGAAGTGTCCGCCAATGTAGCCGAAGCATCGGCGATACCTAAACGAGCTGCTAGCTCGGCGATTTCGTCCGCGTCACCCGCATCGCGCCCTTCCTGCCAGATAAATCGAAAGATCGTAGCGATCACTTCTCTCCCCTCTCCGCAAGCTATTGCTATGCGCAGTGCGGCTAGGGAATTAAAGGGATGCGCAGGCGGCATCTGCAAAGAAATCCCCAGTTGTTCGCCAAGCCACACCCAGTGGCGATACGTCTGTAACCGTTTCGGAGGCAACTCCGCAGGTCCGAGGTGCCCGAAATGATTTAGCAGGCCGGCGAATAAGATCGGCTTGAAGTTTATCGATACGCTGCCAGGCAGGCGGTCGAGTTGTTCAAACTGCAGATACGCATATCCTGACACGAAGTCGAAATACCAGTCTATCGCCTTCAAAGAGTGCCTCTCTACTGTTTTGTGAGCTAGCCACGCGGGTTGGTAGCCCGGCCTATGTCGGTTCCTGGTCAAGCCAACTATAAGGCCTCCGTGAAAAAACGCGCTCGACCATCGGCCCGAACTCATCGAGTGCCATGCTCTCGTAGTCCGGGTCGAAGGCGATCTGATCCCATTTGTGGCAGAAGTCGACACATGCCTGATAGTGCGGGCTATCGGTGAATTTCTCACGGGCGTTGCGGTTGCGTCCAATATGGTGTGCGTAGTAGTAGGCCTGGAACACTGGGTGATACTTCACAACCCAATATGTTTGCTCGCTGACATACGGTTTAAGAATCGAAGCGGCGAAGTCGCCGTGGTTCATCGGCGCAAAGAAATCGCCGATATCGTGAACCAGCGCGGCAACCACCATCTCCTCGTCGGCTTCATCTCGATAGGCAATCGTTGCCGTCTGTAGCGAATGCTCTAGCCGGTCGACCTTGAATGCGCCGCCGCTCCCTCGCAGGTTTTCGAGGTAGCTAATTACCTCGCTAATCGTCCGATTGTGTTCGCGGCCGGCATCGCGGAACAACAACTCGTAGTCTTCCTTGGTGCCGTCTTCCATGCGCGTAAAGCTAACGGTTTCCATATTTATCTCCTGGTCTTCTGTTTCTACCCTTCAGGCTGGAAACTCTTCGCGGATTTTGCGTTCGATGGTCGCCTGACGTTCGCGCGGATGTTGATTGGCTGTCTCGATTATTAACTCAGCGACTCGTTGCCCGAATTCGGCGAGCAATTCGCGATCATCGCGGTTGTTGCAAGTCGGCAGCCGGTGAACGATTTCATGGTTGTAGGTGGGCACCACGCCATGGGGGTTGAGCGTCGGGCGTTTGAATGGCTGATTGTTGGCAACGGCAAGAATTCCTTGGCGCAACAGCCGGCGGGCCATCAACACACCCTTGTCAGTGCTGCCAAGATGCTCCGCTTTATGCACCGCTATCGGCCCCTGACCGACCTGGGCTTCGTAGTCGCCCGGTTCGACCTGACGCTGTTCATAGGGCCGCTCCGGAGTCTGGCCCATGAAGTCGACGGTGTTGCGGCCGATTAGTTCCGGCTGCCCCTTACGTTCGGGATCAATCTGTGAGTTGAAAATCCTAAGGCCTGCCGACAGATTGTGCGTATCGTCCACTGGAACTATCCAGCGCGTTACCCAGCTACATACCGCATAACGGATTTCGGTGCCGTCCACAAAGGACGATCCGAACTGTGCGGAGCAGGGCGCTAGCACATCGCTTCCGCGGATCCAGATGTTGTCGCCGACGCGACGGGTCGCAGATGCAATCAGGCCTAGCGGTGTTTCGATGTATTGCATCACCGGCAGTTCGGCGAAGGCTTCCGTGAATTGTGCGCCGCTCGAAATTGTGTGTAGGAACGATCCGTGGATCGGGTCGGCGCCATTTTCATGGCTTTGCAGCCAGTTGCACTCGAAATCGAGTGCGTAAGCGTGGATTTCGTTGTCCTCGGGATATTCGAGTGCGTCGTAGAGCGGAAAGTCGGGGATCTCGTCCGGTGGTCCGAGGTAGGCGAACAGCAGGCCGTGATAGTCACGTACCGGATACGCGCCTTGGAAGACGGTTTCTTTGAGGCGGCTGTTCGCCGGTTCGCCGGGTGTTTCCAGACAGGTCCCATCGATATCGTAGGTCCAGCCATGGTAACAGCAGCGCAAACCGCGCTCCATCGGGATGCCGTATTCAAGCGACGTGCCGCGATGCGAGCAATGCTTATGCAATAGGCCAAGGCGGCCGCTTCTATCGCGAAAAGCTACGAGATCTTCGTTGAGAATGCGCAGCGTTCTGGGTCGTTCGCCGATCTCGGCGGTGAGACCTACCGGTAGCCAGAACCGCCGCAAGTATTCACCGCCTGGCGTGCCTCGTCCGGCCTGCGTCAGCTCTCTATCCGATTGTGGTCGAATCGGGTTGAGATAGCCGGCATAGCCTTGTCGCTGCAGTTCGATATCGTGCACTTGGTTCACTCTAGTCACCGTCCGTCCAGCTTAGGCCAAATGGTGCCTGTCGCCCCAGCCAGACCACTGAATTTGACAACTAGCCTTTGAAGCGCGGCTCTATCAGCCCTTTTACGCCCACGTCGATCGCAAAAACTGCGCCGGCGAGTGGCTGCTTCGGTTTGAGATTGTCGGGGAGCGGGTAGGTGGCGGTAGTGACATAAAGCGTTTGTAAGTCGGGGCCACCGAAACAGCACATCGTCGGCCGTTGCGCAGGTACGCCAATCACTCGGTCGACCACTCCGTTGGGAGCGATGCGCATCCCCCGCCAGCCCTGGACGTACGCGATCCAATAGTAGCCCTCGACGTCGACGGCAGCGCCGTCAGGACGTCCCTCTAGCATGTCGCTCTCGTAATAGATCCGTTCGTTGCTGAACGTGCCGCTGTCGACGTCGAAGTCCGACGCCCAGATCGTGTCTTGTCGGGAATCCGAGCGATACATTGTCTTTCCGTCTGGCGAAAACGCTATCCCGTTGGGGCAGATCAGCTCGTCCGCCATCTCGGTAACAGTGCCATCCGGGTCATAGCGGAATAGCTTGCCCACCGGCTTATCAAGGCTCTCGATCATGCTGCCGGCCCAAAATCGGCCACCATAATCGCAGCGGCCGTCGTTCATGCGCATGTCAGGATCGTTTGGGAGTGGATTGGCTAGCCGGCAGAAGCCTCCACTATTTAGGTCGATAAATGCGAATCCGGTGCGGGTCCCGGCGATCATGCCGCCCTCTTCGCGAAAGGCGAACGAGCCAACCGATTCGGGCATCTCCCAAGTGCCCGTCTGGCCGTTGGCCGGATCGAAGCAGTGAATCGCCGGCTGGTATATGTCGGTCCAATAAAGACACTTGTCCCGCTCGTTCCAGCGCGGGCATTCGCCGACGACGTTGGGTCCCTCGAAAACTACTTCGATTTCGCTCATCGTGCCTCCCTGAAGCTTGGAGATTTTAAGGCTCGTGACAGAAGAGAACAAACTAGGGCTTGCCACTTCGCCAGCGTCAGAACAAGTTTGCTATATGGTGGGATCGGATCAACTCGACGATAGCTATGGCGGCGCTCTCGATCGAGCCCACTTGCAAACATTAATGAAGCGTTCCAGTGCGCGCGGTTACATGCGCCTTGCCGGGCACAGCGCCCTCATCGTTTTCACGGGGTGGGTCATTTATAGCGTGCAGGGAACGTGGTGGCTGGTTCCGGCCTTGATCGCCCACGGCGGAGTGCTCACTTTTCTATTTTGTGGTCTGCACGAAACCGTGCATCGTACCGCTTTCCCGTCGCGTTTGCTCAACGATGCAGTGGCTACAGCAATCGGATTCCTGGTGTTCGTACCGGCGATCCATTTTCGCGCCTACCATATGGATCATCATCGTTTCACGCAGATTTCCAGTAGAGACCCAGAGCTGTGCATCGCGAAGCCCAAGACGCTAACGGCGTACGTCTGGCTGGTATCAGGAGTGCCCTTTATGCGGGAACAGATCCGCGGTATGTGCGCTCGCTCAGCTGGCCGGGTGACAGATTCGTTTGGTGCTTCCGGCAGGCGGACTCAGATGATAGTCGAGGCGCGCATCCACGGTATGCTTTACGCCGCCGCCGCTTTGTTGATCGTCGCGGGCTGGACCGCACCCTTGATTTATTGGGTGGTGCCAGCAGTTCTCGGCCAACCTTTCCTGCGCCTCGTTCTGCTCGCGGAGCACACCGGCTGTGCACGGAGCAATGACATGTACGTTAATACACGCACAACCTGCACGAATGTGTTTGTCCGATTTTTGATGTGGAACATGCCCTACCACACCGAGCACCACCTTTATCCCGGTGTGCCTTTCTACGCCCTGCCAAATGCCCACAGCGCGATGACCAAGACGCGCAATGTCACCGCGCTCAGCTATGTGAAATTCCATGCTGACTATGTGCGGGCATTGGTGGCGGGGCGTGGCGGGGATTTCGTGGAGGCGAATTACGTTAGAGGGGACTAGCGCCGCCTGGTTGTTTATTGCCGTTCCCGCGTGCTACGGGAGCGCCACCTGGAGTTTGCAAGCGTTGAAACCAAGGAGAAAATAATGCGCGGAATCATGCAAGAGATTAGAGTTGACGGACTGTACCAGCCGCTGAGTCACTATACCGACGCCAATCGCTGTGGCGACTTTCTATTCCTTTCCGGAAAACCGCCATTTGACGGCGAAGGCAATGTGGTATGTGAGGGCGACGTGGTCGGCCAATGCCGCAAAGTGCTCGAGAATATGCAGGCAACGCTTGAGGCTGCAGGCATGTCCATGCAGGACGTCTGCACGGTTACGGTCTATCTGCTCGATGTCAACGACCGGCCCAAGATTAATCCGGTACGTCAGGAATTCTTCGGGGACCACCGGCCTGCGAGCACACTGATTGGTATCAACGAGCTGGCTCTTCCGGGTATGTTGGTCGAGATCCAATCGGTAGCCTACAAGCCGGGCAGTGCTGACAACGTATAGCCGTTCCCGAATGGCCGATCCAGTCTACATCCAGTGTGACGATGTTCCCAAAGGCGGTGCCCACGTTGTTGAGGTGAACCCGGGGTTGCGAATTGCCGTATTCGACACTGCGACTGGGTTCCACGCAATCAACGATCGCTGCCCTCATGCGGGCGGCTCGCTCGCCGAAGGGTCATTCGACGGCCGGGTCGCTACCTGTCCGTTGCATCGCCTTCAGATCGATGTCACAACGGGCGATAGCATCGAGCGGCCGGTGGTTAGCGTGCGAACCTTTGCCGTCGAGGAGGACGGGAACCGCCTGAAGATAGTCATCTAGCTCGATCTGTCACGTGGAATAGCAGCGTGTTAACGTCTCGGTATCCGAGCGCACGGCCCCGAAACCGGAAAGCCTAGCGCGACGCTGGGGAGGAGTTGCTATATTGACGCCGCTTGACTTGCTGGATGATGGCGGAGTGCTTCCGACGGAGGCGTTTATCGCCTCGCTTGATGCTGGAATCAGGCAGCCGGGTCGCGATCGTACGACCCACCCTTTTATTGCCGCGGTCGAGGATGGATCCGCGACGCTGAATCAGATCGCCGGCTGGCGCCATCAGATCACGTTGTGGGCCCATCCGACTAATCTGCTCTACGGCCACATGTACGCGCACTGCCCGGATGATGATTTGCGGCAGATGATTTTTGAGAATCTGGCTGAGGAGGTGCATGGAGCGACGTCGGGCGTCGGCGGTCATATCTCGCTCAACTACCGTTTTCTCGAAGAGCTCGGGTGGGGCGAAGCACGTCGGGCCGCCGACCATGCCCGCCCCGAGACCTGGCTCCTTCGCCATTGGTTCGAGGTCGTCATTACCGAAAGACCTATCGTCGACTCCATAGCCGCGCTTTCGTTCACAGCTGAACGTTTGAATCCGGAGGTGCTGGGGCGGGTCCATCAAGGTCTCCGGAAGAACTACAAGATCAGCGACGACGGGCTGATGTCACTGGCCGTGCACGCTTCGCAAGTCGAAGAAGAACATGGAAGTCTTGGGCCGGTGGCATTCGAGCGCTACGCGGCGACTGCCTATGACCAAGCCCGCGTCCGCTTCGCGGTGCTCCACACGGCGGAGGTCTACTACAACATGTACAATGTATGGACCAGGTACTAGGAACGGGTAGGGAATGATGCGATTCGTGGCCGCTCTGACTATCGTGGTAGTGTTTCTATGGACGCCGGTTTGGGCGGACCGTGACAACGAACTCAGTCTTGCGGCTGCAGACCGGCAGGCTATTCAAGAGATCATCAGCGCCCAACTCGCGGCTTTCAAGCGTGACGATGGCGAGGAGGCGTTCAGCTACGCGTCACCGACTATACGCAAGATTTTCGGGAACATCGCTAACTTTATGGAGATGGTGAGGTCGAGCTACTACCCAGTCTATCGCTCGGTGACCGTTAGTTTTGGCGACATTCTTGATGTCCGCGGCGAACCGGTTCAGCGCGTCCATATTACCGGCGAGGATGGTAGTACGATGGTTGCCGCTTATGTGATGCAACGGCAGCCCGACGGTGTCTGGAAGGTCAACGGCGTCTATATGTTCAAGGATCAGTCCGAAGCGACTTGAGCACACCTAAAGGCTGCGCTAATCAACGGCATCCCTCGCGCGGTATAGTTTTGCCTCGCTCCAGAATCGGCCGAACAGCATCATCCGGACTGGTAGCCCATCTGGCATGCAGCAGGGACCTGACATTCCCGAGCGTCCGGTGACATTAATGACGCCATTATTGTCAATAGGACCCAGCTCAGCCTGTTTGGAATGGTATCAATCTACGGTTCCCCACGTAAGGGGCGTGATCGGTACCGTCGGCATTGCCAGCAAGTCGTAGCTTTCCTGCGCTGCCTCCCAGATGGAACCCAGCATAGTGTCGGACAGCTTCTCCATAGCCCGATGGTTAGGGTGAAAAAGCGGGTTGCAAAAAAGAGGAAAAACCGCGAAACAACGCGTCCGAAAAAACAAAAACAAGACCTAGGCAGGAGGGAGTATGCAAGAAGCGGTTCCACTGAAGCCGGTACAGCCGGCTACCCAAGTCGACAGTCCCTATTATGTCGAACGCGATGGGTTGCGTTTTGCCGGAACTCACTTGCTACTCGATCTGTGGGGCGCGAAAAACCTTACAGACGTAGATACAGTTGAGGCCATCCTGTGTGAGGCGGTTGCCGCTGCCGGAGCGACCCTGTTGCGCATCGATCTCCACAGTTTCACGAGCTCTGGCGGCGTTACTGGGGTTGCGGTCCTTGCTGAGTCGCATATGAGCATTCATACCTGGCCTGAGACAGGATACGTTGCGATCGACATTTTCGTTTGCGGGGCCTGTGATGCCTTCCGCGCGATTCCCATCTTAAGGCGTGGCTTCGAGCCGACGAATATGCAGGTTGCCGAACACAAGCGCGGCCTCACTTTGTGACGCGCTTCGACGAGCGACTGCACGCGGGTGCCTGGCAGTCGCTGGAGATAAGCCGAGAGCTGTTTCGAGGCGCCAGCGAGCATCAGTCGATTCTGGTTTTTGAGAACCCGTTGCTAGGTCGGGTATTGGTGCTCGACGACGTGGTACAGACCACCGAGGCCGACGAGTTTGTCTACCACGAAATGCTTACCCACCTGCCGATCCTCGGCCACAGAGGGGTTGGTGAAATCCTGATCGTCGGCGGCGGCGACGGCGGCATGCTTGAGGAGGCGCTCAAACATCCGCTTGTTCGGGTGACGCTGGTTGAACTGGATGCTTGTGTCATCGAAATCTGTCGTGAGTACCTACCGTCGATCTGTGGTGCCGCGTTTGATGACCCCCGAACTGATCTGATTATCGGTGATGGTGCGGCTTACGTCGCTGAGACCGACCGGCGATTCGATCTCATTATTATCGATTCACCAGACCCGATGGGTCCAGCCCAGATTTTGTTCGAGCAGAGCTTCTACGCTAACTGTCGGCGCGCCTTACGCGACGGCGGCTTGCTGGTGACTCAAAACGGTGTGCCGTTTTTTCAGGGCGACGAGGTGCGGGGCACTGCCCGAGCATTTACCAGCCTGTTTCGGAACTGGGGTTTCTACGTAGCGCCGGTGCCGGCCTACTATGGCGGTCACATGGCGTTCGGATGGGCCAGCAACGGGAGCGGTCTGGCCCGCAGTCTAGATGACTCCGGTCGGAAGCGCGCTGCAGCCTTGGATACTCGCTACTACAACAGTGACGTGCACAAGGCCGCATTTGCTCTACCCGGTTACGTTAGCGATTTGATAGACAGCTAGTTAGTTAATCCGGCGCGGTTGCCGTTAGGCCTAGCAGGGCCCGTCGCCGCAGCCACTGGCTGGGTCGGTAGCGGTCATCTCCGGTGATCGCCTGCAGGTTTGTCAAGATTGCTAGCACGATATCCGGTCCCATCGCATCGGCAAGCTCCAGCGGGCCTTGGGGATAGTTTAGACCTAGCCGCATAGCGGTGTTGATGTCTTCGGGTGTTGCAATGCCGAGTTGGGCGATCTCGCAGCCGAGATTGGCAACCATGGCGCATATGCGCTGGGCGATGAATCCAGGGGAATCGTGAATCGCAGTTACCGTCCGTCCAGCAGCGGCAAGGCTGGCGATGATTCCTTCAAGAACCAAGGGATCAGCCCCCGGTGCCGTCATCAGGGTCGCGCGAGACGTGGCGTCCGTCGAGAGATCGATTGCCACGAGGCGCCTGTGGTCTGCGCCGGTGCGCTGAGCTACAGCCGTGCAATCCTCGCCGAGTGGCGCAGCCATGAGCGCTAGAGAGCCATCGTCGTTAGCCACTCGAACTTCGATACTGGCAAGAAACTCGGTAAGAGTTGAGTTTGGCTCGGCTAGTGCGACCGCGGCCACGGGAGCGGCGTTAGTCTCCGCATCGGGGCTTTCACTGATCCTTTTTCCGTCAGTGTCGTAAGAGAAATATCCCGAGCCTGTTTTGCGTCCCAGGCGGCCCGAAGCGAACAGGGTTTCATGAAGCGGCGAGGTGGCGATGCGGCGATCCTGAAAATAACCGTCATAGATGATGGTCGAAGCCGGGAAGTTGACATCGATTCCCGTCAGGTCCATCAGTTCGAAAGGGCCCATGCGGAAGCCGCTGCTGTCGCGCATCACCGCATCAACCTGCGCCGGTGTTGCGATCTGTTCGTGAACGATGCGCAATCCTTCGGTTGTGTAGGCGCGGCCCCCAAAGTTTACCAAGAAGCCAGGCCCGTCTCGGACGACCACCGGCGTTCGGTTCATCCGCTCGCCGATAGCGAACAGGTCTGCCATAACATCATCCCTCGTGTCCGGTGCGCGCACGACCTCAACGAGTTTCATCAACGGCACCGGGTTGAAGAAATGGAGCCCGCCGACTCGGCCCCGATTCTTGCAGGCGCTGGCTATCGCTGCGATCCGCAGCGAGGACGTGTTAGAGGCAAGAATTGTGTCTGTCCGGACTACCGTTTCGAGCTCGCGAAAAAGCTCCTGCTTGACCGCGAGGTCCTCGATGACGGCCTCGATGACCAAGTCGCAGCATGCTAGGTCGGTGAGCGCATTGGCCGAACGTAGGCGCTTCATCGCGGCGCTCGCCGCTCTTTCCTCCATCCGCCCCTTTTCCACTTGTCGGTTCAGCATAGTGCCGACGAAGGCAATCGCATCTGCGGCAGCTCCGGGCATGCTGTCGAATACAAGCGTGTCTATTCCGCCTAATGCTGATACCTGCGCGATGCCGCGGCCCATGGCGCCTGCCCCGACCAGCCCAATCGTGAGCGCAGCTCCGCTCATACTACTCATCGGTCGTCTCCCTTTTGCCTTAAAGTCGACTCGGATATTGCCCGAAGTAAATGAAATGGCCCGATTATTAACGCTCCGTAAAGCTTGAAAAACTATTGCCTAAACCATACATCGGTAGTGGTCGCCCGTTATGGGGGCCAAAACAAACCTTGCTCGTAAGAGGAGGTCAAAGAAATGACCCGAGTATCCCTATTCAACAGCCCCTTTCTACTCGGCTTTGAAGAACTCGAGCGTACCCTCGACCGGGTATCGCGTGCATCATCTGATGGTTACCCGCCCTACAACATTGAGCAGACAGCTCAAAACGGGTTGCGGATTACGCTCGCAGTTGCAGGTTTCACTTCCGACGATCTTGACGTCACGATTGAGGAAAATCAGCTCGTCATTCGAGGCAAGCAGAATGAGGATTCCAATGAACGGGCTTTTCTGCACCGCGGCATTGCATCGCGCCAGTTTCAGCGGAACTTCTTGCTCGCCGAGGGTATCGAGGTTAAGGGTGCAATGCTGGTGGATGGTCTGCTGCATATCGATCTAGAGCGCCATGAGCCAGAAGTCACCGTGCGCCAGATCAAGATCAACGATACCTCGTTGAAGGAGAAGCCGCCGACCCTGGTCGCTGTTGACCAACACGAGAGCAAAAGCGCGTTATAGGGAGTGCGCGTCGGGGGGGTGCCGTGAAAGAAATTGAACACACCGAAGATTTATCACCTGAGGCGTTAGCCGTCTGGTCGACTCCGTATTTTGCATACGTTAAGCCGCATGAGATCGCAGGCGAAGAGGTGTATGCCATCTGTGCCGCTGACGGGGCTCAACTCGGCGTTTGCTCGAGTCGTGAGATCGCGTTTGTGGCCGCGCGCCAGCACGATCTCGAACCGCTCAGTGTTCATTAGTTCAATTACTGAGGGTCTCAAGCGGCCTGAGCAATAGAGCCGGCAAGCAAAGCATACATCGCGTCCGCACCCTCGGAACCACGAAGTTTTGCGCACATTTCTTCGTCTCGCAGCAGGCGTGAGACGCGCGCGAGCGCTTTGAGATGAGTGGCGCTGTCCGATTCTGGCGCCAGTAGAAGAAATACTAAATCGACCGGGTCCTCGTCGATCGCTTCGAAGTCGACCGGATGTTCGAACCTTGCAAACAATGCGTAGAGGTGGTTGAGCCCGGCGAGCTTGGCATGGGGAATCGCGATGCCTAGGCCTACGCCAGTGGTGCCCAGCCGCTCTCGTTCTAGCAGCG
>MDTE01048103.1_pt1 | contig 18462 bp, 15 predicted proteins | sample 811231 | NCBI WGS metagenome assembly MDTE01 (sample SAMN05326651, study PRJNA326480) | marine metagenome | isolation source: seawater | place: Indian Ocean: Red Sea | collected 2010 | reverse complement strand
TCGCCATCTCCCGCTGCGATGGCCGTTAGTCCTGCCCGCGTATAATGACGGGTATCTTCGATGTGCAGGCCCTCGCTGTTGAAGACTTCGATCGCCTGTTCGCGCTGCAGGCAATAGCCCTTGGTGTGCGAGATCAGATCTTTTGTACTCCGGGCAGTTCGATCAGCCGCTAGCAGATAGGTGACCTTGTCGGCGACTTCGGCATCTTTGGAGATGGTCCTGCTGGCCGGATGGTGCTCGGTTGCTCTGCAGTAATCGAAACTCCTGGCTGTGGTCTGTGGGCCTCTGCGATCTTTGGCCGCTAGGTCGGTTGCAATTCGCTTGAGCTCTTCTCGTCCGGTATCGTTGGTGAAGCCATAGAGCACTTTGGGGCCATACGCAATGCGCAGGCCGATTCCGAAGTCTATACCGGATTGCACGGATTGTACCTGATCGCTGAGTGTGGCGATGTTGTTGGTCTGAGATTTTTCAATGAAAAGTTCGGCAAAATCTGCGCCCATGTACAGGGCGTGATCGATCACCGATCGGGCGGTATCGCTGTTGAGCATGTGTTGTTCCTATGGTTTATATAACCACTTTGTATAGTGTGAGTTTGTTCCACGTCCGAAGTGCCTGGCATCAAAAGACGCGGCGGTGGCTCCATCGACCGTGGCAGTCCTATTGAAAATAAGTTGTTCGGCAGTTTGAGTCGATCCGGTCCGGGTTCAAGCTGTGGTTGAGCATCAGCTCGCCGGTTGAAAATCTCAGCAGGTCCGGGAGCCAGCAATGACCGTGAGACCTTTCGGCTACCACGCGCAGCTTTTTCAGGGTAACACGCAGACTGCAAAGATCGATATTCTCTTCGTTCATGGTAGAGCTCATTCTACCCTGGCGCCTAATTATGCCTGGCCGTCCAGTGCAGGTAGGGGTTATTAGGACGTTTTTTCTCCGCGACGATATTTACCGTGGACGATCATTCCTCGAGGTTCCTCGTAGGGCTTGGCTTTGGTGCGATTATGGCTGGGTCCTGTCCAGTGCGTGTGTTGGGGCAGTAGCGCCGGATTGTCGGGGTCTCGGTACCCGACGCGAACGAGACGCCGCCACTCGTTGGTCCGGTTCGGCGCCGATCCGTGCACCGTGTGTATGTTGAAGAACACGATATCGCCGGCATCTGCCGGACATAAGACCGCCGATTCGAGCGGGTATTCCTCGAGCGGCAGATAGGGCTGTTCGTACTCGTCGTAATCCTCTATGGTATGGAGCAGGTGTTGGAGCGGGCCGTTCTTGTGGCTGCCCGGAATGAAGGATAGACAGCCGTTGTGCTCGTTGGCGGCATCGATGTGCATGATTGCGGCCAGACATCCGGGGCCCCAGTGCGGGTAGAAGGGCCAGTCCTGATGCAGGGGAAAGGGAGTACCCAGACCCGGGGCCTTGGCGTGGAGGATGGAGTGATGGAATTCGACGGCCGTGTCGCCTAGCAGTTCGCTGATGGCCTTGGTAAGAGTGGGTTTGGTGATTGCCCGCAGGTAGGTAGCCGAGTAGTTTTGCAGGCCGGAGAGGAAAAGTGCTTTGGCCTGGTCGGCTTCGTCGGCTTCCATAATGGCTTTGCGCCACGGGCCGCGCCATCCTTGTCCCATTGCTCCCCATTCCTGCATCATTCGTTCCAATTCGTCGGACTGATCTTTGACATCGTCTGGACTGAAGGCCTTCTCGAGTCGCAGGTAGCCGTTGTCGTGCCAGAATCTTTTTTGTTCCGGCGTGAGGATTTTGTTCTCGATCGTCGAGTTGCTCATAAATTATCCTCTGATAATCTCCTCAGTGTGCACAATCCAATGCATTATGCTGGACCAAGGCTGAGAGCGCATGGTTCGAGCTAGCGAATAAAATGCACTTCGTTAATACAGATGAATATATATTAGTATTGTCTGAAAAACACTGGAGGTAGTCATGAAATCAAATGAGTTGATTCTGGGCCGATTGATGGGCGCCATCGTTTTACTCGGAATCGGATTTGCCGGATGTGGTGGTGATGGGAGTAAATCGATGGATAGTGCCGATCGGCACGCAAGGGTCACCGTTGATATGAAAGCGGATTTCTCGACTTCTTCGCTTGCAAAACCGGCAATACTGCTCGGGATCGAAGAATTCGTAAAAATTGCGACTTGTCCTACAATACCGCCAGCTTGGGATCAGCCAGGATACGAGGCGGGGTTGGATTGCGATAATGACGGTGGCGTCATTCAGTATATTACCCCTACCAAATACAAAGTGGCCTTTAAGCGCTTGACCTTTATAAAAGACGATGGAACCGAGGTTGATATCATTGCCGATACCGGTCTTCTTGCCAACTCTGTGGTTCTAGATATTACCTCGCAGGTCACGATTGCGAGCCCCACCCTATTATCGGGTGATTATACATCGATCGAAGGAGAGATCTACTATTACGAACTTGAGATGTCGATCAATGATCCTTCCGTAACCCAGGCGATTCGGGTGTATTTGAGTGATGATGATTTCGCTGGTGAAGGCAATATGGGACATCATCAGGGCGATATAACGCTCATTGCAGCGAATGGCACTGAACTGGGCTGGGTTGATGGCGGTGCAGTATGGGAACCTGCTGCACTGGTTGCACCTAGAGGTTCGATTAATGGTGCTGGTGGAACCGATGCGGAAACGGGGCATTTGCGCGGTCTTTATGGCGATGCGAGTTTGTGGAATCAAACAGCTTTTGTCCAGGGTAGTACTCAGGATATTTATATAGCTAACTGGCCTCTGAATCTTACGGTTGAAGAGACCGATCAAACGGTCGTCTTTTCGTTTCGAGTTGGAGATAGCTGGTTCTATGAGGATTTCGATAATAACCAGCAATTCAACCCCTGCGGTGGTGTTTCCGATGCTTGTGCTGGAGGCGCTGAGTGGTCGCCGTTATTTCCGGCTGTGAGTATCAGTGTGTTCTAAAAAAAACAGGGATTTGATAGATTGGAGAGCAGGATGAAGATGAGCGATTCAGTACCTTCGGAAGATACGTATTGTGCCCCCGCATTTGCCGATTTCAACCCCGAGCACTCTGCATCTGGTCCGACCCCGGAGCGAGTGGCACAACTCGCAGAACACGGATTTGTGATCATCGATGATTTTGTCGATAGCCCGTGGATCGCGAAACTGCGCGAGGCCGGACGCCGGGTAACGCGAGCGTGTAGGCCGGATATCGGCTATGGCCAAATCGATACTTCGAAGGGATATGTACACCGAACCGGCGACGACGAACCTTGGGCGATCAGGGGGTTGATTCATCCGGCATTCGGGGAGTCGATCTTTGCTGAGTTTCATGGCTCGGACGAATTTTTCGAGTTTTGTTCATCCTGGTGCAAAGGATTGCAGCGGGAAGATGTGGTGTTGGGCCATACGCTGCTCTGGTGCAATCCCAACAAGGGTGAGCATGCACTGGGCTGGCATCGCGACTTGTCGTGGTGGGGGACGGGAAAACGCAAGCCTTCGCAGCGCGACGACCGGGCAACGAATACCGAAGAGTACACCGAGCAAGTGGAGCGCAAGCGCTGGGAAGAGATCCGGGCGGAGAACAAAAAGCAGATTGAAAAGCCGAACGGCGTGAGTATGTTTCTGGCGCTCGTCGACGACCAATGCCACGAACTGATTCCGGGGACGCACAACCGCTGGCGGACGCCGCTCGAACACGATGTGCTCTTACCAAAGAAGATGAAGGAGGCAGGTATCCCCTATACGCCGAGTTGGAACGGGGAAGATCCGCTGCCGGGCCAGACGGCGATTCGCTTGCGGGCTGGTGAGGCTTTGATTCGCAATGGTGCCACGATCCATACCGGACACACCGTGCCGGGACGAGAGCGCAATACCCTGGCCATTGGGTGGTCCAGGTGGGGTGGCCCGTCGGATGAAGAGCCGAAGGTGGAAGATGCGCGAATGGCCTGGATGCTGGACCCAGCGGTGCGCGATGCGCTGCCTCACGAATGGATGAAGGTGGCATACGATCGCTATGCCGAGACGCGGAAGTTGGGTGTTGCGCTCGAGGACCGTTACACGCCGTGGGATATCCGGAAGATCAAGTCGGGCCAAGTCGTTGGGTGGAGAGGCGAACTCGAGCAGCAGGCGGCAGAGGCCGGGGAGAGGTGGGAGCCGTTCCAGACGCTGGAATCGAAATAAGAGTTGCAGGACATATTGGAACCGAGACTCAAGGGGAGACGCATTTGATGGAGGTTGGGGATTGGAAGCCGACTGAAGAGCAACGGCAGCAGTGGGAAGAGCAGGGCTATTTTGTCTTGCGCCAGGTCGTGCCGCAAGAGCTAGCTTTTGATCTGCGCGGAGTGATAAAAAACGAATTACTCAAACCAGAGCCCGATGGTCGGCCCGATCCCGACCCGATGGATCCGATGGGCGATACCCCGGCAGCAAGGGCTTTGCGCTTTCGCAAATTGGGCAACTTCTGTTCTAAGGCTCCTTTGATCTGGCATACCTTTCATGTTGGGGAGCCAATGCTTGCCGTGGCGCGTTATTTTCTCGGTGACGATATCATCGTAAAATTCAACAGCGTCTTTGTAAAACCGGCCCGAACCGGCAGTGCTACGCCCTGGCACCAGGATAATGGACTCTGGCGCGATGGCGAAACCGAACCCTTCAATGCCTGGATGGCCCTCGATCCAGCCACTCGAGAAAACGGTTGTCTGCAGTTTGTATCTGGCAGCCATAAAACCGAAATCGTGCCGCATGTCGTATACGAGGACAGCCTGCATGCGGAACTGCCGCGTGAGCGGGTGCAGGAGATGCTCGAAAAACGAGGAGTGGTGCACCTAGAGGTGGAACCAGGAGATGTTGTGTGCTGGCATAGCAGCCTGTGGCATTATAGCCCGCCCAATCCGAGTCCTAGGAGTCGGATTGCGATTGCAGGGGTCTGGAGCAACCCGATCATCAATCGCGGCCTCAACCGTCCTCTCGGTAAGTGGGGATTGAAGAAACGCCAGATCTGCAATGCCTTTCCGCCCGAACCTGCCAAATTCGAAGGTGGGACGCCTCACCAGCCCGAACCGCATAAAAAGGTATGAGCGACAGAACTGGCAGGAAGAATAAATAGGTTCGATAGCCACTAGCACAGAACAGATACTCAGCGAAGTTGCCGTATGCAGAATCATTCTGCACAGTGTTCATAGATTTTTTAACGATTTCGCACCGCGCTTACGCAGGAATTCTGAGACCTCCTTGCGACCGCGATCCAGTGCATAGTCGAGTGGTGTCCAGCCGGTATTGGTCGCTGGTGCATCCAATGCGGAACCAGACGCCAAGAGCAGATCGACGACCTCAAGCGGTGCGCTCCATTCGACGGCATGGTGTAGCGGCATCATGCCGTCTTCCTGAGGATTGGTTGTGTGCAGATCGGCACCGTGGCGCAGCAGCAGGGTTGCGATAGCACATGCCGTCGTCGGATTGCGTCGGGGCCGCACAGCCCAGTGGAGTGCCGTTATGCCTTCGGGGTCGCACTGAGTAGCTAACGATGGATCGCCTCGCAGAAGCTCATGTACGCGATTCTCCATGCCCAGGGTGCAAGCGGTATACAGGTCGATATCTGCTCCGTGCTCAATAAGGAAATCTTCTACGGCATCGCCTTCTGCAAACGCACCATAGATACAGGCTGAGCGATACAGCGCCGTGCGGCCATGTTCATCGGTGGAATTTAACGCTCGGTTGTCCGCATGTACCTTGTTTGCGACGCAGTCCAATAAACCCGCACGTGCCGCTGTCTGTATACCGCTTTCTGCACCGAACTCTACCAGCAGGCGACACAACTGGTGTTTTTCGGGTCTGTGCCACATGCAACTTTCCGCCGTCGACTCGAGTGCCGTACCATCCCACTGGGGCTGCCATGGGCGGGCATTGGCCAACGTGGGGTCGGCCTGCAATAATTGCCGTAGCGCCGCCAAATCGTTTTTCTGCAATGACTCCCGCATTGCGATCAGTGTTCTTTTCATCAGGAAATTTCTTTCATTAGGTCCGCACCAAATCGCAATTCGAGCGAAAGCTAGTGGGTACACGCAATGGGATTTTTAAGGCAATTCGTGTATGTGCCCTAGTGAAAACGCGAGCAAAAATCGATAAAGCTAGTTGTTTTGAGCAGTGTTATAGATCAATCTCGACGCATCCGTCCGCGTCGACAAAGTTACGAGTAAAAAAGAGCAGTGCCCAATTGAAACGCTAGCTGATTGAATATCAGAGGTGATTTCACTATGCCCGCTCGCCCCCAATGGCCTATTATTCATGCTATCGTTTGATTGGACTTCTCATTGCCAGGGTGTATATGGCCAATCCGAAAGGTAAACCGCTCTGCGGAGGCCCAGGGAAAAATCAAGTGGTATTTAGGAGGAGAAGAGTTCGGTGTCTGAAGATATACCGACTGTGATTACTATCGGCGATTCGCGACGCCGGGCAAAGAATCTGCTCAAGCATTTTCATCGCGATCAAAGCGATGCTCTGGGTTTGGTGTTGAAATATCATTCGGACCCAGAACGCTTCTCGTCAATGCGGGACGCGCAATCGGTGATCGCGCGTGCGTCTGGCCATGAAGATTGGACCGATCTCTGTCGTTCGGTCGAGGATTCAATAGATCGGAATTCCACACTGGTCGAGTGCGCCGATCTCTTTGCGGAACTGGCCTGTCTCAGCTACTCGGGCAATGACCATGTCGATCGTCGGAGACGCGCGAGCCAGTTGCTGGTGGCCAATCCCGAGCTTACCACTGCCGACCCGAGTGCCGCTGCTGCGGCGTTCGACTGCGAGGCGTTGGCCGCGCATATAGAAAATGATGTGCGTCTGGTCACTGCAACTGGTGGTCCCCGCGATTGGCCTCCTCTGCTCTACGTCTGCTACAGTCGAGTTTCTGAACACCGTCCGTATCGGGATGCTTTGGCTGCAATGATGCTCCTGCTCGAAGCAGGAGCATCGGGCAATACGGTCTTTGTCACGGACGAATTGGGTGGATGGCACTGGTCGGCATTGACGGGTGTGATGGGAGAAGGGGAAAATGGCGTGCTGCAGCAGCCGCCGCATGCACGGGCGCGCGAAATGGCGGAAATGCTGCTGGATGCAGGAGCCGACCCGAACGATTCACAGGGTTTGTATAATACGATGTTCACGGCTGGTAACGAGTGGTTGGAGTTGCTGCTGGATCGCGGACTCGATGCATCGAATCCGGTGTTTCCCGGGCGCGATGAGCAAAAGACGCTTGACTACCAGTTGTCGCAGGCAGTGAAGAGCAGGCTGAGCGACCGCGTTGTCCTGCTGCTCGATCACGGAGCCGATCCCGCTGGGACCGACAGGTACAGCCAGCGCTCCAACTACGAGAATGCGGTGCTGGCCGGGTCTCCCGAGCTGGCTGATCTACTCGTTCGGTATGGGGCTGCAGCGGTTGAATTATCGGCCGGTGATCGATTTGTGGCAGCAGCTATGCGAGGCGCTGAAAACGAAGCCCGACTCTTGTTGAATGAGGAACCAGAGCTGATCGCTAATACGGAACTGCTTTTCGCAGCCGTGGACAAGCCAGAGGCGACGCGATTGCTGCTGGCATTAGGTGCCGATCCGAACCAGCCGAATGGCGATGGCGGTCGAGTGGCGCTGCACGAGGCTGCGTGGTTTGATCAGCGGGAGGTCGTCGAATTGCTGCTGGCTGCGGGCGCGAGTTGCGATATTCGCGATGAGTACCACTATGCGACCCCGATCGGTTTCGCGGACCATGCCGGCCATTTTGCCACTCGCGATCTACTGCTCGACCATAGCCAGGATGTGTTCGAGCTGATACACTATGGCCGTACTGAACAAGTTCGGGATGTGCTTGAGCGAGCCCCGGAGCGGGCTCTGACCAGATTGCGCGGCGGTTATACTCCATTGCACCGTTTGCACTCAGCTAACGGCGAGTGCGAGCAACTCGTCGACTTGCTGTTGGGTGCCGGTGCGGATATCGATGCTGCGGCGGGCGACGGTACGACTTCCCTCGACTTAGCTCTGGAACGAGACGATGAAGTGCTGGTGGGATTGCTTCGGTCGAGGGGAGCTAAGGGATGAAGAGTCCGGATTTTGTTAAGTTAAGGGGTATATGTGCTTACGGGAGCTGGTAGCAAATTTTGCTACCGAGACCGGGATCACCTGTATAGAAAACTGGTATGAGGAATGAAGTCTATGCAATGGTTATTCTGTATACTCGTTTTATCTTCGTATGCGGCTTTTGCGCAAGGCGAAGGCGAAGGAGAAGGAGTTGTGCCTGCACCCCAACTTGAATTGGCTAACGAAGAGTTGTCGATGATCCTGTATCTGCCCGATGCGGAAAAAGGGTATTATCGGGGGACGCGCTTCGATTGGTCGGGTATTATCGCGCGGGTAGTATATCGGGGGCACGAGTTTTACGGGCCATGGCGCTTTCCACACGATCCCGAAGGACACGACTTTGTCAGTGGTCCGGCTGAGGAATTCGGGATGGATCATCCGTCGGGGTTCGATGAGATCGGCCCGGGCGGGTCTTTTGTGAAGGTCGGGGTGGGATTGTTGCGCAAGGGAGCAGAAGCGGAGTATAAGTTTCACGGGGCATACGAGATCATCCGCCCCGGGGAATGGGATGTGGAGCACGGCGAGGATTGGGTGGAGTTCCGGCAGGATTTTGTCGGTGAGCGGGGATGGGCCTATAAATACACAAAGCGGATCGCGTTGCAGGGGGCGGGTTTTTCCATCGCACATCGTTTGGAAAACAGCGGCGAAAAGACCATAGACATCAACCATTACAATCACAATTTCACCTCTATAGACGGGGTGCCCTACGGACCTGATTACAGCGTGATCTTTCCTTTCGCGGCTGTAGAACCAAAAGATATACGGGGAGATGGGGTGGCGTTTTATCGGGGGAATCAGATCGAGGTGGTAGAGAAATTAGGCGACCAGTCGCTCTGGGTGCAGGTCCATTCTGGCGAGGGACCGGTCGAGTACAATGCGGGTACTATTCGCTGCGACAAGACCAAAGCAGCAGTGCACTTCAAGGGCGATACGCCGATTATCAAGTACAATTTCTGGTCGGTGGAGACGGCGGCATGCCCCGAGCCGTTTATCGGAATCCACCTGGCGTCTGGTGAGGCGCAGGAATGGACCAATGAGTATGCCTTCACCGTTGAATAGCTCTTGTCTGTTTCGACCGCAGAGAGTCGAGTTTTTTGTACTCGAATTGATTTGATACCGTTGTTTTTTTAGGATCGTCCGATTCCAGGAAGTTTTGACAACGCGATCAAAGGATTGTTATGACACTGGAAGAGAAGCTCCTCGCTCTCGAGCTAGAGGGGTTTTACATCGAAGAGGGCGTGTTGAGCCCGAGTCAGGTCGATCGGGTGTGTCGGAGCACGGAAAAAACAATCGATCAGGGCGCGGGAAAAATCCACGGCAGCAATTTTCTCAATCACGACCAGAGCCTGGCCCCCTTTCTCGCCGATGAACGGATCCTCGCGGTTGTGCACGCGGTCCTCGGTATCAGTGCCCGGATCATCTCCAGCAGCGGCAATCTCCGCGACCCCGACCCGAATGCTTCGGAACGGGTACCGGGCAACTTGCACGTCGACTGGCCCTGGGGCCAATCCGGGGCTTCGCATGTCGAGGGTTCGCTGCCCGATTTGGTCATCAATCTTACGACCTTTTGGATGCTCACCGATTTCACCTGCGAAAATGGGGCGACGGTCGTTGCTCCGGGTACTCATAAATCGCGTGCGAACCCCAACGGCGACCACGCGCTGCGCAAGGCACGCCCGACCGAATTTACGGTCGAAGCGCCCGCCGGTAGCGTGCTGGTCTTCGACGGTCGGCTCTGGCACACCGGCGGCAACAACCGCAGTACTGGGCGCCGCGTCTTCTGGGGGGTGAACTACGGCCCCTGGTGGCTCAACTGCCACGCGCGCCGGCCGCACTCTGTCGAGCATCGGCTACAGGCTGCACGGGGGCATACGCCCTCGGGACATTGGCCGTATTTAAAAGGAGAGATCTTCGATGAATTGTCCGCTGAGGTTCAATCGCTGCTGCGCCATTGGGTGGATCGCGAGTGGGTGATGACCAGGGAGGAGGCTGAGGCCTCGATCTGGGATACGTCCTATTTTATGGATTAGCTGCCTGTATTCGATCGAAATTTAAGTCGACTTATCGACCCCGATGCTGGGAGTTGTGAGACACCGAGATTGCTGTCTGCTTGTGGTTGGGGCGACGATATGATTTCTTACTAAAGCACTTGGGAGTGCGTCGTCAGACGCATCACGTAAACGTCTTATCAACGAAAGGAATCGCATGAAGGAATCCGATCCATTTGAAAAAGGTCTCGCAGCTGGTGAGGCGGCGGCTTCTGCTGCCGGAGATAAATCGCAAGGAGCTGCCAATGGTGGGCGGATGTATGTGCGCACCCAGAGCTTTGGATCGACCGATGCCGAATTGCGCTTTCTGCAGCGCTGCGGTGTGAAGCACAAAGCCGTGGTCTTTCCCTTCGACCCGGAATGCGGTTGGAAGCTCGACGACCTCGAACGGGAGAGAGAGCACCACGAATCCTTCGGGTTGAAGCTGGATATGAGTTCGCTGCCGATCTACGAAAGATTTCCCAATATCATCTATTTCGGTAAAAGTCCGGAGCGCGATCGGGAAATCGATATGGTTTGCGAAATGATCCGCACTGCTTCGCGCGCCGGCATCGATTCACTGCGCTATAATACGTGCATCCTGCCTATTGACCGTACTGAGGAAGAGGAAGGGCGCGGTGGGTTTTATCACACCGCCTTTCGCCTCGATAAGATTTCGGCCGAGGATCAGGCCAAACTAACCGATGCCGGGCGCGTCACCGCCGAAATGCACTGGGAGCGGATCGAATATCTGCTCGAACGGATAATTCCGGTGGCCGAAGAATTCAAGGTCCGGATGGGCAATTCGCAGGAGGACCCGCCCACTCCGCCCGGCTACAGAGGCGTGGACAAGGTCCTCAACGATTTCGAGGGTATGAAGCGTTTCATCGATATCCAGCGCAGCCCGTACCACGGTTGGAATTTCTGCGTCGGCTCAATCGCCGAAATGCTCGAAGATTCGGCCAATGAGGTCTATCCTTTCATAGAGTACTTCGGCAGCCGCGATACGATCTTCCTGGTGCATTATCGCAATCTGATCGGCGGCCGTTACAGCTTTCGCGAGGCTCTACCCGACGAGGGGGATATGGATTTTTACCGGGTATTGAAAGCCCTCAAGGACGTGGGCTACTCGTACGGGATCGATCCCGACCACGTTCCGCATACCGCTGACGATCCGCAGGGCTCCTATCAGTCCTATGCGTACTGTTTCGGCTATATCAATGCGATGATTCAGGCCGTGTACGGCGAAGACGGAGGATGATCGGGTCGCTATCCCGAACTCGGCCTGCGGACCTCGAGTATAAGCCCCCGCCATTCACTCGGTTGTGGCGGGGGCTTTGGGGATCCTCTCGCTAAGTTGGGATGCACTGGATTGGACATTGGTATGTACGCCAAGTTCGTGAAATTGATACGCCTATAATTGCTGCGGGAGACTCTGGAAAATCCTGTGAGATGAATCATGGCCAAAATGGATGACTATGCCCTGCTATCGGTATTTCGAAAATTGGATATGTTCTCAAACCTCGATTCCGAAGAAGCCAGAATCTTGTTGGCTTTGGGCGAGACTAGGCACTACGAACCTCCAGCGAAACTGTGGTCAATTGGGGAGCACAGTAGTTTTTTCATTGTCGTTTTAAACGGTCATTTGCGCGCAATAAAGTCCGATGGTCAAATATTCTTCGAATTGGAGCCGGGAGAAGTCATGGGGGTCGGTGATGTATTCACTGGTGGTCAACGCGCGCTCGATATAGAGGTCGCCAAAACTTCGACCGTGCTCTTTTTTTACTATCAAAAATTACGCACGCTAATAGGAGATAATCCACTGGTTTATATCAAGGTACTTGAGGCCGTGGTAAAGCTTTTGCGCACGGAATTGAAGGAACGAACCGGGGTTTGAAAAGGTACTTTGGAAGGATTATGCGGGGAGGGCTGGTGCTGTTGTGCTCCTGTCTGCTTGCCACCTGCTCTTTTGATCATGGCATCGATCCGCAACTCGGTATTCCGACCATCAGTGGTACCGTTACCTTCAAAGGACAGCCGCCGGAAAACACCGAGTGGGTGGTGGTCGTAGCTTCGCGCGATTTTCCGCCCTCTGACGTGGTTGAACTCTCGCTTTCCCAGAGCCAGAAGCTAGATCTGAGCAGCGGGAGTGCCCCCTATCGGATTGAGGTCCCCGGTCTGGGCCGTTACGCAGCGGTGGCGGCAGTGTGGAAGGGCGTCGGCGAGCCGATTGTCTGGTCGGATATTCTGGGGATCTACAGTGCTTCGCTCAGCGGGGGAATCCCCTTTCCAGATACGGTTGATGTAGCTCCGGATGCCCCGGTGGTGAAGGGAGTCGATTTTAACGCCGATTTTGCCGCCGTCAACCGCGGTGCGGTGATTCGCGGCCGCATCGAGTATTCCGGCACCTGGCCGGACAACACCGAGCTCATGGGTATTGCAGCCTATGCGGAGCAGCCGCAGAACCTGCTGGAGTTTTTCAACGTTGCGGCTCTAAATATCTCGCTGCCTCCCAAAGTGGATTACTTCGATTACCGTCTGGCAGTGGCGCCGGGCACTTACCAGTACATTGTCGTCTTGTGGAAAGCCCGGGGGACCAGCGCCTTTGCCTTCGTGGAACTGGGCAGTCACGAGACGGCGCCGGGTTCGGGGATTCCCGCTGCTGTAACGGCGGTGAAGGGAGACACCGTGCGGGGTGTGGATATCTTCGTCGATCTGGGGAAGGCCCGTTGATGGAATATCGAAGCGTTTTTTCGCTACGGCCGGCCGGCCGACTCTGCGCGTCAGCGCTGGGACTGCTATTGCTGCTGCTACAAAAGCCCGGGATGGCCACCGGCCAAGAAGTCGGTATGGTGCGCGGCACCGTGGTGGATGCCGAGAGCGGCCGGGGTCTGGTCGGGGCCAATATCCAGGTGCCGGGCACGGTGCTGGGCACGATCACCGGTCGCGGGGGTGGGTTCGTGGTGTCGGGGGTGCCGGTCGGTTCATATTCGCTGCGGGTGAGCATGATCGGTTATCGGAGTGTGCTCGTCGACTCGGTCAGAGTGGCGGAGGAAGATCCGGTGCTGGTTGTCGAACTGGTAGAGACGGCGATAGGCCTCAACCCCGTCATTGTTACAGCGGATCGGCGCCTCCAGCGTCTGGAAGAGTCGTCCTCGAGTGTCACCGTGCTGCCGCGTGCGGAGATAGCGGCGCGTACCAATCTGCGGCTCGACGATGCGCTGGAGATGGTGCCGGGGGTGTACTTTATGGAGGAAGATATCAACATTCGCGGGGTCACTGGGTATCGCGCCAATGCCGGAAGCCGAGTTTTGCTGCTTTTGGATGGGACACCTCTAATAACCAGCGATACCGGTGGGATCGGCTGGGATATGGTACCGATACAGGATATAGAACGGGTCGAAGTGGTCAAGGGAGCCGGTTCTGCCCTGTGGGGTTCGGGGGCGATTGGCGGGGTGGTCAACGTGATCACCCGACGGCCGAGTCAGCGAGGGGTGTTCACTTTCCGATCTACGGCTGGTCTCTACGACGATCCCTCCGAGGAGGTATGGGTCTGGGCGCCCGACCTCACGCTCGGCTACACCCGCTTCGATCTGGGCTACAGCAAGGCGGTGGGCAGCACGGCCCTACGCGCCTCGGCCAGCCGCTATGCCTCCACCGGCGATCGGCAGGATGGCGACTTTAATAAATGGAACCTGAGCGGCAAGCTGAACCATCGGTTTTCGAATGCCGGCGAATTGGAATTCTACGCGGCCTGGCTCCGCGATCACTCCGGGGTCTTCGTGCAGTGGCGCTCGCCTTTCGAAGCCAAAGCTGGGGACGTTGCCCCCTCGCAGCTCTTCCATCCCTTTTTCTCCGAGGATGAGGGAAACCAGTTGCGCCTTACCTGGATTAATACCTACCTGAAGTACTCACGTCCTCTCGGTCCTCGCACTCATTTGCGGATTCGCGGCTCTCTACTGCGCTCGATGCTGGGCAACCAGTTCGACACGGCCGGAGCCTTCTCGCCGGCTCACGGACCGGGTTTGGAGATGCAGCTGGATTGGTTGCCGGCCGATCGTCATATTATCAGTGCCGGTTTCGATGGCAAAGTTCATCTGGTGCGGGGGAAATACTTCGACGGCAGCCACCGGGAATACGCGGTGGCCGCTTATCTCCAGGATGAGTGGCAGCTGCGAACGAATTTGCGTTTTACTGCCGGCGTGCGTTTGGATAGACACGAGTTTCGCAACGGTCCCACCACCTATCAGGCCAATCCGCGTTTGGGCCTCAACTACCGGCCCGCTCCGGCCTTGTCGATGCGGGCGTCGGCGGGGCGTGGGTTTCGCGTGCCGACGGTGGCGGAGCGGGCGATGAGTTTTGCGACGGCTAATTTCTCGGTACTTCCCACTCAGAGACTCGACCCAGAGCGTTCATGGACCTACGAGGCTGGGATCAGAAAGATGGTGGGGAACTCCTCGTACCTGGATGTAGCCGTGTTTCAGAACAACTACCGCGACTTCGTCGAGCCCCTGATCGACCTGGGGAAAACAGCCGCTCAGATCGTGGTGAGCTTTCAGAATGTGCCCGATGCCCGGATCCGCGGATTCGAGCTGGCCGGGGGAACGCGGGGCTGGCGGCAGCGATTGCAGGTGGAGGGAGGCCTTACCTTTCTCGACTCGAAAGACCTGGATCTGAGGCGGCCGCTGGCTTACCGGCCGCGATGGTCAGGACAGCTGAGCCCCTCTGTCCATCTGGGTCGGGTTCACCTCAGGGTGGATTATCGCTATGCCAGTCGCCTGGAGCAGGTGACGGTGTACGCCTCCGATCAGCGGGTCGCCCAGCACGAGCTGAATCTGCGATTGCGCTGGGAACTGGGCGCGTTGGACCTGACGGCAGGGGTCAACAACGTACTCAACTACAATTATACTCAGATCGAGCGGAACCTGGGTGAGATCCGCAACTTCGCGATCGGACTCAGTGGTTCGATCTGAGGGCTGCGGTCTCAATGCCTGCTTGAATTGGTGCAGAGATTGCGATGCGCGGTACGGTCTTTTTGCATATTGGCGCCAGGGTTGCGGCTGGCGTATTGTCGTGCAGGTAGTTAAAAGTCGACATCCAGAGCAGCGGTGAAATTTCGTCCGGGGCTGGGAAAATTATTGACGCTGAGATGGTGGTAAAAGAAGCGATCGAAGATATTTTCTACTCCCGCCTTAAGTTGTACCGATCGCCAAAAATTAAACCGGGCGCGCCCGTCGTAGACGATAAAGCCCGGCGTCGTATCTTCAAGGGTGGTCCGGTGTGCAATCCGAGTCTGGCGCATCATCGCTCGCGCACTGAATGCGAACCCGTATCGCTTCTGCTCATAGCCTAGATCCAGGCGGCTTTCCAGAGGGGGTATATAAGGCAATGGTTCGTCGAAGGTGCTATTATACCCAAGGGTGTAGTTGCTAACCGTTGTGAACTGCAGGTGTTCGGACAATCGCAGGACGGTACTCACTTCCCCTCCATAGATATGGACCGAAGGAATATTGGCGTAGTTTTTGAAGGTAGAGTCCTGTGCAATGCCCGAGATATAGTCGCTGATGCGATTGTAGTATAGATCGATGCTGATGCGCCGATCTGTTTTTTCGTAGTCCAGACTCAGCTCGAGCTGTCTGCTGCGTTCGGGTTTCAGGTCCGGGTTTCCCGAGTAAATAAAATCGTCGCTCGGGTCGAAGAGGTAGAATCCATAGTTCTCCAGCTGAGTTGGGATTCGGGCGCCGTCGGCCAGATTCAATTTGAGCTGGATATGGGGTTGCACGTCATACTCGAAGGTGGTGCTCAGACTGAGTGTGGAGTAGATGCGCTCGAAGGTTGATGAGTCCCAGATCTCAGCCAATTGAGAACCACTCCGGGGGTCGTGCAGACCCTGATTAGCCCGGTCGAAACGCAGGTTTATTCTCCATTGCAAAAAATCCGCCAGGGTGCGATTGTAATTGGCGGTGAGCGCAAGATGGCGGCGGCGGATATCGCTCAGATTGTGTAGGTACATAGGAGCCATATCTTCATCGGGCCTTTCCATCTCCATCTCCATATCTGCAAAGGCACTCAGCTGATAGAGATCGAAGACCAACTCCAGCCGATGCATCGGTGCTGCAAAGATCAGGGTCTCGAGGAGGCCCCAGGTCCGGGTTCTTCCATACATCCACATATTCATATTGCGCATGAATTCGCGCCCGGCGATATCGCGTCGCTCATCGTCCATCCAGTGATCGACGCTGCTGAGGTAGATGCGTGTGCGTGCCGAGTTCAGCCGGAGATCGCTGGGCGTCCAGGTATGCTCCGCGCTGATAAGATGCGAACGGGCAAGGCTAGCATCCATGAGCAGGGCGGGGTAGCCTATATTCCATGCTCTATCGCCGAGCAAACTCAGGTTCAGTTGGTGCTGCACGCCCCTATGGGAGAGATCGAATTTGAAGTTGGATTTAGCATACTGGGAGTTGTTGAGTCTCTCCCGGCCTCCCGGTTTGAAATCATCGGCCTGACGGTAGGAAAAAGAGCCGCGCAGAGCCAGGTTGTCCCGGGCGAGATTGAAGATGCTGCGACCGAAGCGGTGATGGGAGACGGATTCGTAGCCGATCTCGGCTTGACCGGAGAGCGGGCGTTCGAAGATCGGTTTTTGGGTGACTAGGTTGATGGTGCCGCCGATGGTTTGACCCTGGCTCAAGTCGAACCCACCCTTGGCTATTTCTACCTTGGCCAGGTTCTCGATTTCGACATAAGCGGAGACCGGATCCATGCGATCTACACAGGCCGAAAAAATTTTCATGCCGTCGATGGCTATTCCTATCCGACCGGCCTGGGTGCCGCGGATAATAGGTTCCAGGCCGAAATTCGCCCGCCGTACCAGACCGACCCCCGCTATCGCATCGAGGACGGTTTCGGTTGCGGGGAATTTTTTATCTATGAAGGGTTGGTGATCACTGGTCGACCCGTGTTTTCCGTGGATCATTATGGCGTTTGTCAGCTCAATGGCCTTCGTTGCCAACTCGAAGACCAGTGGAGCCGTCAAGGTGTCTGTTTTGACAGACCGTCTGTCAAGTTGGTAGCCGATGTGCGAGACTTCCAGGACCCAGATGCCCGAGGGTAGATTTTGCACGAAAAAACCAGCGCTATCGCAATGCGTGGCAAATGTCGTGTCGAGTACCCTGATCGTGGCCCATGAGATGGGTTGGCCGCTATCAGCGTCGACAACGCGGCCTTTCACCGTATGGGGGTTGGATACGGCTGCGGTCGAAAGCGATAGACTCAGCAAGAAGGTGATATGGAGTCTTCTCATAATAAGGTCTGTATAAGGTCTGTAGTATTGAGATGCATAGGTTGTCACTGCTCGAAATTATTCAACCATCAGGTCAAAAAAAGTTTCGACCAGGGTGCTTTCGTCTTTAACGAGTTTCAGGTTGATTCGCCACTCACCACTCATCATAAAGTTGACCTTGCCCCTGTAGTGGCCGTTATCGGTTAATACCGGTTGTTCGTTGCCGGGAGCACCGTGATTCATTGCAGGCATATACGGCTCTATTTCTATCGACAGATCGGTGGCGAGAGGGAAATCCATCATCGATTCTCGAGTCCAAACGGCTAGCTCCAGATCTTCTTTGCCAACGCCGGGGTAGTGCGGGGTGATGAGGGCGATAAAGTAACTCTGGTCGTCCGTCCCGGTCAGTGACTTCAGTCGATCTCCCTGGTGTACTTCTGTTGTGAAACTGAGATTGCCTTCTCTCTCGTCGTGCTGGTATTTGACCTCAAGTTCCCAGGTGCCTGCCATCGGGAAAATAACCGGGTTCAGATACGATCCGTCCTCGTGATTATGGCTGGCGGGATATTCTGAGGGAGCACCATGTACCATGGTGCTACCATCCACTTTCATTTGCATGAGTGGATGGATTTCAACCTGGGCATCGTGGAGATGCTGGTTAGTATCGATTTCGATTAATTTAACCCTTAATTCGGCGTATCCCATCTGGAGACGCTGGGGGCCGTATAATTCGACCCGTACTCCCTGTTCCTCAATTCGACCCAATTCGACCACAGTTTCTAGAGCAGCGTTGTCGCGGTGCGCAGTATTCTCATGCCCATGATGGGGATCGATTGGATTATTGTCCTCAGAACACGAGAGGACACTAAGGGGTAAAGCGAGAACGGTAAGAGAAGCGAATATGGAACGAAGAAATTTCCTCAAAATAGCCTATCTCCTGATCTGATGTCCTAAGATGCATTTTGCTGGAGTACGTTATCAGCAGATCCTCTAGGCTCAAGACCCGTCTCAGGACAGCAGCGAGCGAACTGTTGGACTCCACAGTCGCCAAGC
>MDTE01152558.1_pt1 | contig 18463 bp, 14 predicted proteins | sample 811231 | NCBI WGS metagenome assembly MDTE01 (sample SAMN05326651, study PRJNA326480) | marine metagenome | isolation source: seawater | place: Indian Ocean: Red Sea | collected 2010 | reverse complement strand
GGCCTGGCCAACACGGCCAGCACCAGGCCCCAGCCACCGACGATCGGGTGTACGCTGATTGCCAGTCCGCAAAGTGCAGCGGCAAGCCGATGTCGCCTGTTGATCGCGTTGGCGGCCGACCAGGCCAGGAGTCCATAGGCGAGCAACTTGGACTCGACACCACCGACCACCCACTCTCCGGAGAGATTTCCGGTAGCCGCAGCCAACAGGAAACCAGCGGTTGCGATGAGAGCGGCCCAGCCGTCGGCGAGCAGGTTGCGCACCAGGGCTGTCCAGCCCGTGCCGAGCAAAAGCAGTCCGAGAACCCGGCCGATCCAGGCCACCGTGGCCAGTGGGAAGGCCTGGGTCAACGGGCCGGTCAGCACATAAAAGACGAGATGCGGGTTGGAGGACTCGAGGAAGAAGTCGCCGCGGCACCAGGCGGGGTCGAAAAAGTGTCGTGCCTTGGCGAGGTAGTGCGGTTCGTTGACGGCGGGCGTGGGCGCGCGCAGCCCCGAATAGACCAGGCAGGCGGTCGTGACCAGCAGCCCGATCAACAGGCCGAGGCGGTGCGAGGGGCGAGGCAGTGCGGTGACTACTTCTTGCCCGTCGTTTTTTTGGCTGATTTCTTCGACGATTTCTTCGAGGCCTTGGCCCCGGATTTTTTCTTGCCGGCCTTCTTCTTGCCTTTGTCGCCAAAGATCTTGTCCCAGTTCTCCCAGAACTCGGGCGTCGCGCCGGTGCGAACGATCGGTCCGCTCATCGTATGATCTCTCTAGTGTTAGGAGGAATGCTGTAGATTCTCATCAACGATTCCCAAAACTGTCAAGGCGCCCGTCTGGCCCGTGGTCGTCTCTGCCGGCGATGCGTATACTCGCAGCAGGAGTCGAAGAACGGTGTTCGGAGTCGAGCGGGATGAAAGAGACGCGTCATGTGGTTTGAAGAATTTGAACACGAGTCGCGATATCGAGAGATCTGGGAGTCGGTACAGATCGCCCGGCCGGTGAGTTATTCGCTGTTTACCTTCGGTGACAGTGAATTGCCGTATTTCCTGGTCTGTGACAAGTCGGCCGAAGCGGAGACCGTGACGGTGACACGCGGGGAAGTTCGGATCACGCGTCCGACGATCATCACGCCCGATAACGTGCGGCCGGAATTCCACGGTTTTTTCGGAGAGCAGGACGATGACAGTATTGTCGAGTTCCTGATGGCTCGTACGGCCGGTTTCTCGAATCTCCGCATCGACAACACGAGCGGACCGGCTGAGATAATCAGCGATCGGGTTGATGAGGCGGTTGAGAAATTGAACCGGCAGTTGGACGATCAGGAAGAGGATCGGACGGCGATCCTGACGGCACCACATGGTCTGGGTGGTGTGGCACTGTTGCGGTACGCGGCCGAACGGGTGTGGCAGAGTGCTCCGGACAATGTCCAGGAACTTCGTGAACGGGGATTCTTGCCCTAGCCATCGATGGCAAGGTGGCTGGCCGGAGTTGCCCAGTGTGGTGGTGTTGCCACGGGCTTGTCCTCGCTGCGGATCACCTGCCCACCGAGTTGGTTGAGCTTTGTGTCGAGCCGCTCGTAGCCGCGGTCGAGGTGATAGATTCGACGCACCGTTGTTGTTCCCTCGGCGGCCAGTCCGGCTAGCACCAGGGCTGCACTTGCTCGCAGGTCACTGGCCATCACGTTGGCACCGCTCAGTCGCGGCACACCGTGGATCACAGCCGTCGGTCCCTCTCGCACGATCCGTGCTCCGAGGCGTCCCAGTTCCGCGGCGTGCAGGAATCGGTCGGGAAAGACCTTGTCGGTGATCACACTGATGCCGTCGGCTCGAGACAGCAGGGCCATCAGTTGAGCCTGCACGTCGGTCGGAATTCCGGGGTAGGGGAGCGCAGTGAGTGTTGTCGGGGCGAGCACCGGGGGGGCCGTGGTGACAAGGCTGGCCAGCGAGTCGCAGCCAGTTGATGTCTCGATGCGGACACCGGTTTGTTCCAGGACCTCGCGAACAGCGACGAGGTGATCGGGCCGAATCGGAGCGATTTCAACATGTCCACCGGTGATCGCTGCGGCGATCATCAGCGTGGCGGCTTCGATCCGGTCGGGAATCACACGATGTGTGGCGCCGCCGAGTTGGCTGACGCCCTCGATTTCGATTCGTGGTGTCCCCAGCCCGTCGATGTGGGCTCCCATCTTCCGAAGACATTCTCCGAGGTCCACGACCTCCGGTTCGCAGGCCGCTGCCTCGATCACCGTGCGTCCCTCGGCCAGCGTGGCGGCGGACATCAGGTTGCAGGTGCCGGTGACGGTGCTCCCGCATGGACCACCCAGAAAAATCGATGCCCCGCAAAGCCGTTCGGCCGTGGCGATCACGTATCCCTGTTCGACACGAATGTCGGCGCCCAGTGCCGCGAGTCCCTTGAGATGCAGGTCGATCGGTCGGTGTCCAATGTTGCATCCACCCGGTAGCGAGACCCGGGCCCGGCCACGCCGGGCCAGCAGGGGGCCGAGCACGCAGATGCTGGCCCGCATCCGGCGAACCAGGTCGTAATGGGCAACATGCGGTTGCCTTGTCTGCACCAACAGGCGGAGTTGGCCGTCGTCACCGTACTGGGAATCGACACCAAGGGTTTCCAGCAGGCTCAGCAGGGAGTGGACATCGACCAGGTCGGGCACTCCCGAGAGGTGCAGGGGACCATCGGAGGCGAGGACCGCGGCCATGATCGGCAGTGCGGCATTTTTCGATCCGCTGATCCCGACTTGGCCGGTCAGCCGGCGATTGCCGTCGATGGTGAACTTGTCCATCCCTGGACGTCTTCCTGTGGCGTGTGGTGGGCGAGGGACAGGGGAGGTGGTGATGTCAGTGAGTTGGCCTGGTTGCGGCCACCACGACGCGCGCGTTCCCCGCGAGGTCTTCGACAATACGGCCCGGTTCGAAAGCGGGTTGTTCAGCGAGCAGTTCAATCACCCTGGTGGACTGTTCCGGAGAAATCTCGCACAGCAGACTGCCTCCGGGCACGAGATGGTCGGGGGCGGTGATCAGCAGGCGGCGGATGATGTCGAGTCCATCGGCACCACCGTCCAGGGCGGTGTGCGGTTCGTGGTCGCGTATGTCACGCGGGAGTTGGCTGAGTTCTTCGGAGGTGACGTACGGTGGGTTGCTGGCGATGAAATGGAAGCGGGTGGTGGGCTCCAGCGGGTCGAACAGGTCCCCGGCAAGGAATGTCATTCGGCTGGCCACGTCGTGAGTGGCTGCGTTTGCTTTTGCGACAGACAGGGCCGCGGGGCTGATGTCGACGGCCGTCAGGAGAGCGTTGGGCAGTTGCGTGGCCAGCGTGATCGCAATGCAGCCACTGCCGGTTCCGACATCCAGGATGGTGGGAGGAGTCGGCAGTTCGCGGGCGAGGTCGAGCAATTCGACGATCAGTGTTTCGGTGTCCGGGCGGGGCACCAGGGTGTGTGGGTCGACGGCGAAATCAATACCAAAGAATTCGCGGTGTCCCACGAGATAGGCGACCGGTTCCTGGTTGGCTCGCCTTTTGACAAGATCTCTCATCACCGCCCGTTGTTCGGTGGTGAGTTCCTGGTCGTACTGCGTGTAGAGTTCGATTCGCTGGCACCCTCGTGACTGAGCCAACAGGATCTCGGCGTCGAGGCGTGGCGACTGGCTGCCGTGTTCAGCCAGGTGTCGGGTGGTCCAGTCGAGAACGGCCTGGACGGTCCAGCGTGTGACCGGGTTCGAACCAGGTGCCGGGGAGTCCGGTTGAGGGATGGCATTCATGCGTCGGGATTGCCCCCCAGTCGTTCCTGTCGGTCGTGATCCAGGAGTGCCTCGACCATCTCGTCGAGATGTCCCTGCATGATCTGGTCGAGCTTGTAGAGCGTGAGGCCGATTCGATGGTCCGTCAGGCGATTCTGGGGGAAGTTGTAGGTGCGAATTCGCTGGCTACGGTCTCCGGTGCCGATCAGGCTGCGTCGCTGGTCAGCCCGTTCCTGGTGCGCTTTTTGCTGTTGTGCCTCGAGGAGTCGGCTGCGGAGCACACGCATCGCCTTGGCGCGGTTTTTGTGTTGGCTTTTCTCGTCCTGGCACTGCACAACGGTGTTTGTTGGGAGGTGGGTGATCCGAATGGCACTGGCGGTCTTGTTGACCTTTTGGCCGCCTGGGCCACTGGCGAAGAAGGTGTCGACTCGAAGATCGTCCTGGCTGATTTCGATTTCGACATCGTTGGCCTCGGGAAGCACCGCGACAGTGGCGGCGGAAGTGTGGATGCGTCCCTGTGTTTCTGTTTCCGGGACTCGCTGGACACGGTGGCCGCCACTTTCGAACTGGAGTTGAAGGAAGGCGCCGTCTCCGGCGATCGAGATCGTGATGTCCTTGAAGCCACCAAGCTCTGTGGGTGAGCAGTCGATCAACTCGGCCTTCCATCCGCGACGTTCGACAAGCCGTTGGTACATCTCGAAGAGGTCTCTTGCGAACAAAGCCGCTTCATCTCCACCGGTGCCAGCCCGGATTTCCATGATCAGGCTGCCACGAGAGATGGCGTCCCCGGTGGCGACCAGATCCTCCAGGGCAGTCAGCTTCGATTCTCGATCGCCGAGCAGCGTGTCCAGTTCGTCCTGCGCGTATGCCTTCAGCTCGGGATCTTCTTCCTCGTCGATCAGCTCACGCGCCGTGGCGATGTTGGATTCGAGTTCGTTGAACTCTCGGACCGGCAAAGCGACCTTGGCCAGGCTCCCGTATTCCCGTTGGAACGCGACCATCCGGTTGGTGTCGGACAACACGTCGGGATCGACCAAGAGCTTCTCGAGCTCTTCGTAGCGAGCCAGTTTGGTCTGAAGCGAGGGGAACAACATCAGCGATCATCCCTGTATCGCCGAACTCGAAAGCGTGCTGTTCGTGTTGCCCGTTTCACCAGTTGTGCAACGAACCGTCGCCGAGCACGACCGGCGACATTATTCCTCGACCGCAGCTTCGGTTTCGGCCGCGGCTTCCGTCTCGGCCGAATCGTCGGCTTTCTTGCCCCAGTTGTATTTCTTCTGGAACTTTTCGACGCGTCCGGCGCTGTCAACGTATTTCATCTGCCCGGTGTAGAACGGGTGGCAGACACTGCAAATTTCAACGTTGAGCTTTTCGACGGTACTGCGAGTCGAGAACGAGTGACCACAACCGCACGTGACCGCGGTGTCCATGTAATCGGGATGAATGCCCTTCTGCATGGTCTTACCTGCCGAAAAGAAAACTCTTGATTGAACGTCCCAACCGCCAGTGTAGAGGGGGGATGAGGACGCGACAAGGTCGAAGCGCGGGCCGGTTGATGGATCACTTCTTCGGGGGAACGGGGGTCTTGAGGCTGGAGAGGAACGCGGTCAGGTCGGCCACTTGCTGGGCCGTCATGTCACGGACCAGCAGGTCGGGCATCAGCGACTTCTGTTGAGCGGCCAACACATCGACGTCCTCGGCGGCGATCCGGGTCAGCTTGTCCTTGGCATCCTTGAGGACCACTTGCTTGTCGTCCTTGGAGACGAGCAGCCCGGTGAAGACACGGCCCTGGACGGTTTCGACGACGTAGGTCAACCACTTCGGTTCTATCTTCTTTGACGGTTGCAGAATGCTCTCCAGGATCTGGGCCCGGGTGAATTTCTTTCCAACACCACTCAAATCGGGGCCAACCTCCTTGCCCTGGCCGGCAATCTTGTGGCAGTTGCGGCATTGCACCCCGTCGGTCTTAAAGAACACGTCACGTCCGCGGGCAATGTCCCCGGGCAGAGAGAGGATCTGGGCCGGTTTGATGGTGGTACCCAGGCGCTTGACGCGTTTTTCCTCGGGCAGGTACCGCTCGAAAAGATCACGCACCGTCGCCGAAGCGTGTGCCGTGGCCGATCGGATGACTTGTGAGCGGGTTGCCTGGTCCAGTTCGGAGCCGGTGGTGGCGTGCAACAGCCGGATGGACCCCGGGGTTGTTTTCAACAACGAGTCGATTTGTGCGGCACGCTCAGCATCACTGGCCGTGGACTTCAGGGCCTTCATGGCCACCGCGGTTTCGCCTCGTGAACGGGCGATGTTGGGTTCGGGCGAGGCCGAGGGCAGGCTGGCGATCCAGTCGTGGATCAAGCGTGTCCCAACCGGGTCGACGACAGAAGATCCAATCCGTGGCATGCGGCCGGCTCCCAGCTTCGACATGCGGAAGAACAGGACGCTGCGGTACGGGTCGCCGGCTGCGAGGACTTTGCCGGCAGCCATGCCGAATGTTCCCTGCCCGGGACGCACACCGAGAGTACCTGTTTCTGACAGGTCGAGCGTGTCCAGGAGTTGGAAACGGGCGTTGCCACCACCCCACTTGCGGTGGCAGTGGGAGCAGTTGGCATGCAGGTACGATCGGGCACGACGGTCGAGGTCGTTCTTCTTGACTCGGTAGTCTACCAACCGGGGCAGGGAACTGGTTGGTGCTGGCAGTCGCTTCGTGAAGCATCCCAGCTTGTCCAACAGGTCAAGTTGATTGAGGTTCTGATCACCGTAGTTGCGGTCGCGATTCATCTGGTGGGTGGTGACGCCGAGCACATACTTGGCCGCCATGTTGTGGCAGACGGTGCATTCGGTTCGGCTGGGGAAGTGCCATGTCTGTTGCCGTACCCCGCCGGGGGCCTGGGGATCGGTTATCTGGAACACCTTGTCCCGGCCTTGTGGGTCCAACAGCAGCTGGGCGTCGGTCTGTTGGTCGTTCCAGACGTAGGTGTACCCCTGCCAATACTGGTCGCCGTTGGATTCATCGCCCGACAACCGTTCGTGGTGCAAGATGCGAGTCTCTATTCGCCGACGGCTCTCGGGGTGGCCAGCCTTGGTCTCCAGGAAGACGGTTTCGACGATCACGGTCCCGTTGGGGAATTTCCATCCGGGTGGGGAGCCAGGGGCCGGCTGCGGGTAGGTCAGCGTCTCGAATTCCATCTTCGAGTCGTTTGGCAAGGCCAGGAACCTCTGCTTGGTTGCTCCGTCGGCCCACTGGGGTGCGATCACGTCGTAGGGGATCAGGCCAGCAGCCGGTGTGAGCGTCTTGACGGAATCGAACAGGCCGGTCGCCGAGAGTGTCGTGGGAAAGTTGCTCTTTTGACCGGCGTTGGGGTTGGGTACCAGTTCGTGAATGCGGCCGCTGACGTGATCGAGCAGGTAGAGCTCTCCCTGGCTGTCCTGGCCGAATCCGACCAGTCGCATACTCGAGTCGACCAGTTCGGACGCAGAGAGCAATTTTTGGTTCTTGCGGTCGTAGCGGAGTTGCCAGATCCGGCCGGTGTCGTAATCGCCGTAGACATAGGCGCCGCGGAGCTTGGCAAGTTTTTTGCCGTGGTACACGAAACCACCGGTGATCGAACGGAAGTTGGCGTGGTCGTGTTCGATGATCGGAGGGATGATCGCCGTGGGGCCACGGGGCCGTTCGGGTTCGAACGGGTGAGTTCCCTCGGTGATGCTCCATCCGTAGTTGCCACCTCGTTCAATGCGGAAGACCATTTCCCAGAGATCCTGTCCGATGTTGCCGGTCCAGAGGTCTCCGGTGGCGGTGTCAAAACTCATCTTCCACGGCTGGCGGAGTCCGTAGGCCCAGATTTCCGGGCGAGCCCCCTTGGTGGACAGGAACGGATTGTCCCGGGGCACCGTGTAGGGCAGTTTCTCGCCGGGATGATCCACGTCGATGCGGAGGATGGCTCCGGAGAGGTTGGTGAGATCCTGGCCGGTGAGATAGAGGTCGGCGATACCACTGCTGTCACCAGTGGCGATGTAGAGGTAGCCATCGGGGCCGAATTGCAGGCAACCGCCGTTGTGTCCACCGGAGGGCCATTCGAAGAGGATCTGTTCACTCTTGGGATCGCACCGTGGAGGCTCTCCTGGCAGGACCCGGAAACGGGACAGGCGGCTCCCCCTGGGAAGTTCTTCGGTGTTGGACGTGACAATCGTGGCGTAGGCGTAACGGACCTTCGGGTATTGGGGGTGCAGTGCGAAACCGTAGGCCGAGAGGGTCTTGGGCTTGGTGCGGCCGAGCACCTGGTTGGCATCGAGGATCAGGTCGGGCTTGGCCGTCTTGCGGTCGAGCGGCACCGAGAAGATCCGGCCAAAGCGTTCGACGACCAGCAACCGGTTGATGCCGGGAGCGTAGTTCATGTCCAGCGGTTCGTCGAAGGTGAGGTCGGGAAAGGCAACGCGGGTGACGTAGGGGCTGGGAGGGTCGGGAGATCCCTTGACCCGTGACGTTGTCCAGGCGACACGTGCCTTCGTGCTGAAGTTCGGGGGATCTGCGGCAGGTGACCGCGTCGTGAGGCAGGCCAAAGTGGCCACAAGCAGTGTTCGGCAGAGTGGATTGTTCAAGACGGTCACGGATGAACTCCTGCGAAAGCGGTTCACGGGCAGGCATTCAGCATACCGTCTGGAAATCACGACAACCACGACAACCGTGTTGCTGTTTGGTCGAGCAGGCCATGTGGCGGGCGGGGCAGGAATATCAATGAACCTTGATCCGAGGAATCGCCGATCAGTAGAATCACAGGACACGGATCGGGTTGCAGTTGACCGGGTGAAAAGAGAGTGTGGCATGATGCCGAACCGAACCAACCAGGCGTTGTCGATGCAACGGCGCGGCTTCCTGAAATCAGGATTGGCGGCCGGTGGCCTGACTGGGCTCGGCCTCTCTCTGAGTGATCTGTTGTCGGTTCGTGCGGCGGCTGCGCCAGCAAGAACCTCTGGCCAGGCCAAGGCCTGCATCCTGCTGTACATGACCGGCGGCCCGGCCCAGCAGGAGACCTTCGACATGAAGCCGAAGGCCAACCAGGGTTATCGTGGCGATTTCAATCCGATCGAGACGAGCGTGCCGGGTGTGGAGGTGTGTGAACACCTGCCGATGCTGGCTCGCCAGGCCCATCGTTATTCGGTCATTCGCTCGACCTATCACAACAGCAACACGCACGGGATCGGCGTTCACTACAACATGACCGGCTTGAAGAATGCTCCACGGACACGGGGCGAGCCGCAGATGGATCGCGTGGATCCACCGTGTGTTGGTGGTGTGGTTCGGCAGTTGCGGGGCGATCACAACGGGTTGCCGGCATCGGTGCATCTGCCAGTCCGTATCGGTGATCAGAACAATTTTCAGTGGGGGGGCCAGCACGCCGGATTCCTGGGGCCGAACTTCGATCCATTGATGTTGATCGATGAATCATGGAAACCAGGAACACTGCCCCCGGGCTTCCGTCCTCCCAAGGGGGTTGGAGACCGTCGCCAGGAGAGTCGCCAGAGGTTGCTGACCCGTGTCGAGCAGTCGCGAGCAGAGGTGTCGCCGGCGGAAGCCAATTACGGCCGATTCCAGCAGCAGGCCCTGGACATTCTCGGGTCGAATTCGGCGTGGCGGGCTTTCACGTTTGATGACGAGTCTCCCGAAACGCTGGCCCGGTACGGAGACAACAAGTTTGGCCGCAGTTGCCTGGTGGCACGGCGGCTCGTCGAGGCGGGCGTGGGGCTGGTGACGGTCCCCTGGATGTACTTGCATTCCACGAAGAACTTCGACACACACGACAAGCACTTCAAGGTCATGAAGGACCTGTTGTTGCCGCCGATGGACCGGGCGTTTTCGGCATTGATCGAGGACTTGACCGAACGTGGGCGTTTGGACGAGACACTGATTGCCTGGACCGGTGAATTCGGACGGACTCCGAAGGTCAACAAGAAAGCAGGGCGTGATCACTGGGGCCCGGTGTACAGCACGGTGCTGGCCGGCGGGGGAATCCGTGGCGGCCAGGTGTATGGTTCCAGTGACAAGATCGCCGGTTACCCGGCCGACAACCCGGTCCACGTCCGTGACTTCATTGCCACGATCTATCACTGCCTGGGATATGGCTCGGACACCCGCGTGGTCGATCCGACCGGTCGCCCGCACTTTGTCGTGCAGGGCACCCCGGTCCACTCTCTGTTCTAGGGCCGACGGCCCGTTGTCCGCTCGACAACCTCTCGTGTCTCGCTTTCGCCGTGCGCCGTCGCGTGGCACAATCGGCAGAACGACACGACGAGTGCACGAAACCGGTACGGGACGGATGATTCATGTCACAAGTGGAACAAGATCGCCAGGCCATACTCGACGCCAAGCAGAAGGGAGGGCTGTCGACGCTGTTGACTTACGCCCGCCTGTCGGGGCCGGGCTGGTTGCAGGGAGCGATCACGCTGGGTGGCGGTTCATTGGCTGGCAGTCTCTACCTGGGAGTCATCGGTGGTTACGAGATGATGTGGCTCCAGCCACTGATGATGATCCTGGGCATCGTGATGCTCAGTGCCATCGGCTATGTCTCGCTCTCGACGGGTGAACGCCCTTTCGATGCGATCAACCGTCACGTCAACCCGGTGCTGGGGTGGGGCTGGGCGATTGCCACGCTGATGGCCAACCTGGTCTGGGCAATGCCCCAGTTTTCCCTGGGCACTGCAGCGATTCAGCAAAACCTGTTTCCCGAATTGTTTGGTGGCGATGTCGGGAAATACATTGCCGTGGGATTGTTGTTTGGCGTGTCGGCGGTGGTGATCTGGTTCTACGAAAGTGGTGGCTGGGGACTGAAACTCTTCGAGATCCTGCTGAAGTCCATGGTGGCGATTGTTGTCCTGAGTTTCTTTGGGGTGGTGGTCGCGATGTCATCCCAGGGCGAGGGATTGGCCTGGGGTGAGATCCTGGCTGGTTTTGTCCCGGACCTGTCATTGCTGGATCGGCCGGCAGCGGCATTCCAGGCTGCCCTGGCCGAGTCGAGTCATGCCGATTACTGGCGGGACCAGATCCTCTCGACACAACGGGACCGGATGGTGACGGCCGCCGCGACGGCGGTTGGCATCAACATGACGTTCCTGCTGCCGTACTCGATGCTGAAACGGGGCTGGGATCGAGATTTTCGTGGCCTGGCCATCTTTGATCTCTCCGTAGGCCTGTTCATTCCCTTTTTGTTGGCAACCAGTTGTGTTGTGATCGCCTCGGCCAGCCAGTTCCATGGGCAGTTCGACCCCGGGCTGGTGGGTGAAGGCCCGGCGACTCCGGGGATCACTAACAAGCTTCAGTCCGGGTATGACAAGAACGTCGCCGGGTTGAAAAAGACGCTGGCCGATGCTGATGAAGTTGACCTGGCGGACAAGAAGATCGCTGCGATGCTCGTTCAACGGGATGCGTTTCTGCTGGCCAACACGCTGGAGAAACTGACAGGCCCCACCGTGGCTCATGTCGTCTTCGGCATCGGCGTGGTTGGCATGGCCTTCTCGACGATCATCATCCTGATGCTGATCAACGGGTTTACCGTTTGCGAGATGATTGGGATTCCGCCGTCAGGAATTCAGCACCGGGTCTTCAGCCTGCTGCCGGGAGTCACCGGCGCGCTGGGGTTCCTGTTCCTGTGGGGGGATGGCAAGGCCCGGTTCTGGTTGGCAGTGCCGACGAGTGTTTTTGGGATGGTGCTGTTGCCGATCGCCTATCTGACATTCTTCCTGATGATGAACAATCGTCGGATGTTGGGGGAACACATGCCGCGGGGCGGACGACGCAACCTGGTCAACCTGGCGATGTGTGTGGCGTTGGGGGCGGCGACGGTGGGAGCAGGATGGGCAATCTGGAGCAAGGCGCATTGGTACGGTGTGGGCGGTGTGGCTGCATTTCTGGTGCTCGTCGGCGTCGTCCAGGTCGTTTGTGGTGGCCAGCCTCGCGATGAACCCGTGGGAAGTCCGGACGGTCCGAGTTCATCCTCCGAAACGTCATCGGGACAGCCCGATTCCGAGGGGGCGTAACCACACATGGGGCGCAGATCGCGACTTCTTGTCTCGTTGGTGTTTCTGGTTCCCGTAGTCGGGACTGCCGCCGAGCGTCCCAACGTGGTGTTTTTCCTGGTCGACGACCTGGGGTGGACCGACCTGGGGTGCTTTGGCAGTTCGTTCTACGACACGCCGCATGTCGACGACCTGGCCAAGTCGGGGATGAAATTCACCAACGCCTATGCTGCCTGCCCGGTGTGTAGCCCCACCAGGGCCAGTATTCTGACCGGAAAGTATCCGTCACGAATTGGCATCACCGACTACATCAATGCGGCGGGTGGCAACCAGCCGGGAAAATGGCGTCGCAACACCAAGCTCCTGCCGTCACCCTACAAGGACCGTATGGCTCACGAGGAAGTGACCCTGGCTGAAGCCCTGAAGGAGGCCGGTTACGCGACATTTTTTGCCGGGAAATGGCACCTCGGCCCCGAGAAATTCTGGCCTGAAAGCCAGGGGTTCGATGTCAACCGGGGAGGGATCACGCGAGGAGGGCCGTACGGTGGGAAAAAGTACTTTTCGCCCTATGGGAACCCGCGTTTGAAGGATGGGCCTCCCGGAGAGCACCTGCCAGCACGACTGGCCAACGAGACGGTCAAGTTCATCGAGTTGAATCGCGAGAAGCCGTTCCTGGCCTACCTGTCTTTCTACTCGGTCCACACCCCGCTGATTGCCCGGACGGATCTTCGCCAGAAGTACGTTGCGAAGCGAAAGACGCTCGATGCCAAGTTGGTCGCCGGGGAATTCTCGAAACGAGAACACAACCGTCGGGTGCGGACACTGCAGGCTCACGCGGTTTACGCCGGGATGGTCGAAGCGATGGACGCGGCGGTGGGCACGGTGCTGGCGGGATTGAAGCGACTGGGACTCGAACAGAACACGGTGGTGTTCTTCATGTCCGACAATGGTGGACTGTCGACGTCGGAGGGGCATCCGACCAGCAACCTTCCACTGCGAGGTGGCAAGGGGTGGATGTACGAGGGCGGGATCCGCGAGCCGATGATCGTGCGATGGCCCGGGGTGACCACGCCGGGGAGCCTGTGCAAGCAGGTGGTCACCAGCACGGACTTCTACCCCACGATCCTCGAAATCTCTGGCTTGAAGCCTCGGCCGGATCAACACCGTGACGGGATGAGCTTCGTTTCACTGTTGCAGGGCGGCACACGGGATCGTGGTCCGGTTCTGTGGCATTATCCTCACTATGGCAACCAGGGTGGTGCCCCGTCGGGGGCAGTTCGGGACGGGCGATGGAAGTTGATCGAGTGGTACGAGGACAAGCGGGTGGAACTGTTTGACCTGGAGAGTGACATCGGTGAGAGACGGGACCTGGCCGAGGGGCAGCCAGATCGGGTCCGGGCGATGCGGGCCACGCTTCACCGGATGCTCAAGGAGACCGGTGCGGTGATGCCGGCTCGTAACGAGCGGTTTGACAAGAGCAAGCGGGAGGGCCGGTGAATGTGCCGGGGCTGGTGTGGGTGATCGCGAACAACCCGAATCACCAGGCGACGGGGCGACGCCTCGCCGATTTCGAGTGTGGTTGCGCCGTGGGGTGTTGTACCTGCTGATTCCCTACCTGGGACTGGTCCTGATGTTTGCTTGGTTGCAGCGGTCGATGATGTACTTTCCCGCCCGGGTGGCGGCGGTGCCGACGGCCGAGTGTGGCCTGCCGCCGGACCAGGTTCACGAGATTGAGGTGCCGGTGGCCGACGACGTGCGATTGTCTGGCTGGCTGGTGTTGGCTGCCGGCCAGGCCGCTGATGATCCGGCCGATGGCCTCGCCCAACTCACCGACGGAAGAACCCTTCTTCTGTATTTTCCGGGCAATGCCGGGCACCGCGGTTACCGGGCCAACGCGATCGCCGATTTCACGGAACTGGGGATCGACGTCGTGCTCGTGGACTATCGCGGCTACGCCGAAAACGCTGGGAAACCGGCCGAAACGTTGTTGCACGCCGACGCCCGAGAGATTCAGATCTGGCTGGCGGCCCACGGTGCTTCTGCCGATCGACTGATCTTGTTCGGAGAATCACTGGGGGGCGCTGTTGCGGTTCGCTTGGCAGCCGACTTGTGCCGTGGAGGCACACCGCCGGCCGGGTTGCTGTTGCGGGCCCCGTTTTCGTCAATGACTGATACCGCCTGCTATCACTATCCGTGGCTGCCGGTTCGCTGGATACTGGTCGACCGCTACGAGTCGATCGACCACATCGGAGACGTGACCTGTCCTTTGACAATCGTACACGGTACAGATGACCGGGTTGTTCCGGTTCGGCTGTCACGAAACCTGTTCGAAGCTGCCCCGTCCCGATCGACCTCGGGAATCGAGCGGCGGTTTATCGAACTTCCAGGAGTTGGCCACAATCAGATGCCGCGAGAACCGGTTGTCGAGGCGGCGAAAAAAATGATTCCAGGGAGCGACGAATCCAATGGAGACCATGAACATGCAGGTTGAGACGAAGACTCGACGGGAATTCCTTGCCGGCGCCGGGGCAATGGCTGCCGGCGCGACGCTGGGCGGGATGGCCGCTGCCGAATCGAAGCAGAAGTTCCGGCTCCGTTACATTGTCGGGGCCTGCATGTACGGCACGAAGCCATTGGCCGAGATCCTGCCGGAGGTCCGCAAGTGTGGGGCCGAGACGGTCGAGTTCTGGGCTCGTCCCCATGGGGACCAGAGAGAGCAGGTCGACAAGTTGGGGGTGGAAGCCGTTCAGGCCCTGCTGAAGAAGAACAAGGTTCGACTCGGCAGCATGACCTGTTTCAAGTACGGAGTTTTCGGCATGCAGCCGGAGATGAAACTGGTCAAGGCCCTGGGCGGGGACATGGTGATCTGCAACACCGTTGGGCCCCGGAACCTCAAGGGCGAGGCGTTGAAGACAGCCGTCAAGGCCCTGGCCGAGAAACTGAAGCCTCACGTGGCAGCCGCCGAGAAGATCGGAGTGCGGATCGGGATCGAGAACCACAGCGGGACGATCATCAATTCGCCCGAGTCACAATTGATGTTGATGGATCTCTTGCCGTCAGCGCACATCGGTATGGCCTTGGCCGGCTACCACATGCCACAGGACCCCGGGCTGATCGGCAGGCACATCGTGCGGTTGGGTGAACGATTGGTGCACTTCCAGGCCTGGGAGCACGGGATGGGATGTAGCAAGAAGCTGCCCAAGGCGCAGGAACTGATGCAGATGCCCGGTCGTGGCCCACTGGATTTCGGGCCGATCGTCGCCGGGTTGAAGAAGATCCGGTTTGCCGGTCGGGTTGAGATCTTCATGCACCCGGTGCCACGTGGGGTGCCGATCCTGGAGACGACCGAGAAGGTCACCGCCGAGATCAACCGGGCCCGGGCTTATCTCGACAAGTTTGCCGATGCGGTCTAACGGTACGGCCTCGCGACCTAGACCTTGGGCAGTTCGTAGCCTTTGCGGTACTCACGGCTGAGGTACTGGTTGGCCGATTTGTCGTTGGTGAACGTCTCGGTCTCGGGGTCAAATTCCAACCGTTTGCCGGTCCGGTACGCGATGTTTCCGAGATGGCAGAGCATCGACGAGTAGTGCCCTTCGAGGATGTCGGCATTGAGTTCTTCTTGCTTGCGATTCCGCACGCAGGCGATGAAGTTGCGGTAGTGGCCGCCATCGTCGGTCCATTTCTTGTAGAACTTCTTGCCGGGTTTGCCACGACGGTGGAAGATCCGGAATCCGTCTCGATCGACCATCATGTAGCCGTCATCACCGTAGATGATGTTGTCGTTGTCGTTCATGTGGGCTTGCATGCGGTAGGGCGTGAAGTCCCGTTGTTCGAAGACGTACAGCAGGTCGTCGTATTCCCAGGTGACGACCATCGCGTCGGGCACCTCGTGGGCGTCACCCTTCCACCCCAGCTTGGCGCCGCTGCAGCTGACCGCGTTGGGAGCACCGAGGTTCAACGCCCAGCGGCCAATGTCGACCTGGTGGACACCGTCGTTGCCCAGGTCGCCGGTGCCATAGTCCCACAACCAGTGCCAGCCAGTGTGGAAGCGATTGCGGTTGAAGGGCTTCATGGGGGCGGGCCCGACCCAGATGTCGTAGTTGACCCCCTTGGGGACCGGTTCGTCCTTGCGATGAGCCATTCGACCTCGTCGCTGGTTGTTGATCGCCTTGACCATCATCACTTTGCCGATGGCTCCATCGGCAATCAATTTCCAGGCCTGCTTGTAGTGCGGGGCGGCCCGGAGGTTGGTTCCGTGTTGCACGATCCGCTTGTGTTTGCGGGCGGCGGTGACGGCAATTCGCCCCTCGTGGATATTGTGTGAGGCGGGTTTTTCGACGTACACGTCCTTGCCGGCCAGGCAGGCGTGTATCGTGACGGGGGCGTGCCAGTGGTCCGGGGTTGCCACGGCCAGGGCGTCCACGTCTTTGCGGTCGAGCAGTGTGCGGAAATCGACGACGTACTCGGGGCGTCGGCCAGAGAGTTGCTGGATCTGGTTGCACATCGCCTGTCCGCGACTTTCGTCGACATCGCAGATGGCGACCACCTGGCTCTCCTTGATCCTCGCAAAAGAGCGTGCCAGGTGAGCACCACGACCACAGCCAAGGACGGCGACATTGACAGTTTCGCTGGGGGCGGCGGCTTCGAGTGGGGCCAGCCCCGTGGCGGCCAGCGTGGCGGCACTGCCCAAGAAGGTGCGACGGTCGGTGTGATCCATGATTGGCTCCGGTTGATGACACGTGTCGGCGTGGTGGACCGCATGCTAACCGTGGTCGGCATACTGTCTCAAGCCGGGAAGGCAGATTGCGTGTGGTGTCTTCAAGGTCGTAGAATTGGACGGGGTGGCCCAGACGATACGGAGTCGACGATGACCTGGCGGCGACGAGATGTCTTGCAGGTGGGGGGACTGGGGGCACTGGGACTCTCGGTGCCCGATCTGCTGGCCGCTGACTCGGCGAAGGCGACAGCCAAGGCGTGCATTCTCTTCTTCATGGAGGGGGGGCCCAGCCAGATCGACATGTGGGACATGAAGCCGAAGGCTCCCGAAACGATCCGCGGGCCGTTGCAGCCGATCGACACCACGATTCCCGGGTATCAACTCTGTGAACACCTGCCGCAGTTGGCCAGGCAAATGAGACACTTCAGCGTGGTGCGTTCGGTCAGTCACCGGATCGTCGATCACAACGCCAGTTCGTACTTCATGTTGACCGGCCAGGAGCCTCTGCGGGATTCACAATTGATCAGGGGTTCGTCACCATCCAACGCCCCCGCCTACGGTTCTGTGCTGGCCAAGCTGATGCCGACAGAACGTGCATTGCCCGATTACGTTCATTTGCCAAAACGTTTTTTCAATTGTGGACATTTCATCCCCGGTGTCCTGGCGGGGTTTCTCGGCGACGCGTATGACCCGTTTATCGCTGGAGACCCGAGCAAGGGGGATTACCGGGTGCCGGGACTTGAGCAGACCTTGATGGGCGATCGGTTCGGCCAGAGACGTCGATTGCTGACGCAACTGGATCGTGGTCTTGATGAACCGGTGCCACCCCGTGCGTTGGATCGCAAGGACGTGTTCTATGAGAAGGCGTTTGACCTGATCACGGCGGCCGAGGCGCGAGAGGCATTCCGCCTGGACGATGAGCCCGAGTCGGTACGTCGGCGGTACGGTCTGCGACGTGAGATTTCGGGGGTTCGTGGTGGCGGGATGCCTCACCTGGGGCAATGCATGTTGCTGGCCCGCCGGTTGATCGAACGTGGCGTGCGGCTGGTATCAGTCTGGGCCGGACGCCAGGCGTTTGATGGCCACAAGGGGCATTACCAGAGCCTGGTCAAGGGGTTGTGTCCCCCGACCGACCAGGCGCTTTCGGCGTTGGTCGAGGATCTTTCCGAGCGGGGGCTTCTGGATGACACGCTTGTCGCCTGCCTGGCCGAGTTCGGACGGACACCGAAACTTGGCCAGATCACCTCGTCGGCCGGTGCCACGCCGGATGGACGGGATCACTGGCCTCACTGTTTTTCGGTTCTCTTTGCCGGCGGTGGAATGAAGGCGGGGTACGTGCACGGGGAGTCCGATCGGTTCGCCGCCTATCCGGCTTCCGATCCAGTGACTCCGAAGGATGTGGCCGCGACCATCTACACGGCCCTCGGGGTCGATCCACGGCAGAGGATTCGAGACCGGTTTTCGAGGCCACAAACACTGGCTGATGGTGAGGTCATTCAGGGGCTGTTCGGGTAGTGGACCGCGATGGTCGTTTGCCCCTAGGCCTGTTCGAGTCCCCAGCAGAAGAGGTTCTCGAGAATCGCCGGATCGGCGACCTCTTCGTCGAGCACCAGTACCATCTCGTCACCGAACCCTTTCGAACTTTTCAGGGGGGCGACCGTCCAGTCGGACACTCGAGCCATCTCGGCAAGTTCCGGGTGCGTGGGATAAATCAATAGGCGTTGTGGGGCGTTTTCGGCGGTCACGGACCTGACCAGTTGCCAGATACTGGATGGATCACCGGCGTATTCGATCAGGCCCCGTTTGTTGGTCGCGCGTCCTTCGACAAGATAAGAGACAGCGACACCATCGAGTTCACCCACCAGGACCCGACACTTGGGGAGAGTCAACAATCGGGACGATTCCAGGAGTGTTCGCTGCGAGTGTGTGGGCTGCGAGCGATGGAGTTGGTGGAGAGACTCCAGGTGACGTTCCGGATGAAAGTCGACCACCGAGAGTTCTTGTGT
>MDTE01104745.1_pt1 | contig 18463 bp, 15 predicted proteins | sample 811231 | NCBI WGS metagenome assembly MDTE01 (sample SAMN05326651, study PRJNA326480) | marine metagenome | isolation source: seawater | place: Indian Ocean: Red Sea | collected 2010 | reverse complement strand
TCAGTCAATACAAGGTGATGGGGGGTTACTTCGGCCGTTACATTAACTCCTCGCTGTTTCGCCGCACGCACCAGATCCACTGACCGCTCGGTACTAACGTGAGCCAAGTGCAATATCCCCCGAGTAAGTTCTGCCAAAGCAATATCGCGTGATACCATCGCCTCTTCTGCAGCTGACGGGATACCAACTAGCCCCAATCTTTCAGAGGAAAATCCATAATTCATCACACCACCTGGTGCTATGGTTCTGTCCTCACTGTGATTAATAATTGGAAGACCCAAGAGGGAGCTATACGCTAGGGCATGCCTCATCACGTACCCATCGGACACAGGATCCCCATCGTCACTAAATCCTACCGCACCAGCCTCAGCTAATTCAGACATATCGGTCAATTCCAAGCCCGCGCGCCCACGAGTAATAGCAGCTATAGGTAAAACTCTAATTTGGCCCACTACCCGAGCCTTTTCGACTAAGAATTTAACACTAGCAACACTATCCATTGCTGGATCAGTATTGGGCATTGCACACACAGTAGTGAACCCACCTGCAGCAGCAGCTTGAGTTCCACTCTCAATCGTTTCTTTATGCTCGAAACCTGGCTCCCTCAAATGGCAATGCATATCTAAAAACCCAGGAGAGACAATTGCACCATTAGCATCAATACGAAGCTCATCTGGCAAATCAATAGAATCAAATTCTCCAGGATTACCGATTGCCGCTATTAGTCCACCGGTAATTAACAAATCCCGGGGTTCATTAATCTTCTGGATTGGGTCAATAACCCAACCACCTGATATCAACAACTGTATTTTACTCACACTCACTCCTATTGAGTAGCTTCGTTCCTTACTATAGCCAAATATAATAGTGCCATGCGAACTGCAACGCCATTTGTGACTTGTTCAGAGATAACTGATTGAGATCCTCTGGCTACAGCCGTGGTAACTTCGATCCCTTCTTGCACTGGACCTGGATGCATGATAATTGCATCTGGCTTTGCAATCTGAATCCTTCTTGCATCCAGTTGATACAACCGAATATATTCGCGTATATTGGTTATTCCTCCGCGACCATGATTTTCTGACTGAACCCTAAGGGCCATCACTGCATCTGCTCCATCTAAGGCAACTTCCAACGAAGTCTCGATTCTTACTTGCGAATTCTTAGCGTTCCCGCCACCAATCTGTGTAAATGCCTCAGACAACGGCAAAAACGCAGGTGGGCCACATAGCGTCACTTCTGCCCCCATTTTAACCAAGCCCCATAAGTTAGACCTCACTACGCGACTATGCAAAATGTCGCCAACTATAACTATCTTTTTTCCGGCCAAAGATCCCATATGATTACGCAGTGTATAAAGATCAACTAATGCCTGTGTGGGATGGGCATGCATGCCATCACCTGCATTAATTACCCCCATGCGTTCTAAATTTCTCGCAAGCATATTAGGAACACCTGCATGCGGGTGTCGAACTATAACCACGTCAGCTGCGAGAGCTTGCAATGTCTCGACCGTATTGATCAAGGCCTCTCCTTTTGCCACGCTACTGGAACCTTCTGAGACGTTAATTACATCCGCGTTGAGAATTTTTGCTGCCTGCTCAAACGATACTCTGGTCCGAGTACTTGGTTGATAGAAGAGCGTCACAATCGTTTTGCCTCTTAGGCTTGGAGCCTTCTTGATATCTCTCCCTACAATTTCCTTCATAGCATCGGTAACGCTAAAAACGTATTCAATCTCATCAACTGCAAAATCATCCAGATCGATAACGTGCTTACGTGTCAGGATTGTTCTCGAAGATGGTTCCTTGACAAGTAAATCCCCAACTCTAGTCATCCAATGCCTCCCGAGCAATCAAAACTTCATCGACACCATCTATCTCTTTAAGCTGCACCTGTACCATTTCATGGCTAGAGGTAGGCAAATTACGACCAATATAGTCGGACCTTATAGGTAGCTCTCGATGACCTCGATCAACTAATGCCGCTAGTTGAATTAAGTTCGGGCGCCCAAATTCTAATAGACCATCCAAGGCGGCTCTTATGCTTCGCCCTGTATAAAGGACGTCATCCACAAGAACAACTCTTCGACCATCCAAATTCACAGGTATCTGCGTAGGGCTTAGAGGCTTGCCCGCGCGAGAATTGAGGTCATCCCGATATAAACCTATCTCCAATGAACCGACTTCAACCCTCACACCCTCGAAAGACTCAACCAGTCCTGCAAGCCGTTTAGCTAACGGAACACCTCGAGTATGGATCCCAACCAGAACTAAGCCGGTTGCCCCTGACCCTCTTTCCAAAATTTCATGGGCCATCCTTGCCAGAGCACGGCTGATGTCCGATTCACTCATAACCTTCTGGGCATACAAAATGGCGCCTCCCCGCTATATCCAAGCATGAGGCGCCAGCGCGTACCTAGTAATGAGACTCGTAGGTCTCTTATCGCGCCCTTATCAGCCTCACTGGACTGTCTTAAAGGACCCACCACGTCCCCGTGGTTCAGTCATTGTATCAAATTTGCCCATTTCATGCCACGGGGCCTACTCTGATTTTGTTGTTCGCGTTGATCTAACTTGATAAAATGACATGCTGAGAGCACAAACAACCACGTCAATTCGATTCAAGGGGAGACCCATGAATGTCTTAGTCACTGGGGCAGCTGGATATATCGGGAGCGTAATCGTAGCTGATTTAATAAGCAATGGTCATGTGGCCATTGCGCTCGATAACCTTTCTCTCGGGCATAGGAACGCCATACACCCAAATGCTATCTTTGTTCCCTGTGACCTATCCAACTTTGATCAGGTGTCCTCTGTGTTTTCCACGCAAGAAATCGATGCTGTTATCCATATGGCAGGGCAGTCACTTGTCGGTGAATCAATGCAAGACCCTGGGAAATTTTTTCGAGCAAATATCCTAAATGGGCTCAACGTATTAGAGGCAATGCGGCACCACAATGTTAGAAAATTTGTATTTTCATCAACTGCAGCTGTATATGGAGAACCAACAGAAATTCCACTATCCGAAACCTCTGAATGCGCCCCCATAAACCCTTATGGGGCTTCAAAATTACAATTCGAAAAGATCTTGCCTTGGTATCTAACCACTTATGGAATTGACTATATGATCCTGCGTTATTTCAATGCTGCTGGCGCTACCGACACCCTAGGAGAAGCCCATACGACCGAAAGCCACCTAATCCCCATTCTCCTTGAGACCGCATTAGGCTTGCGCTCTAAGTTTGAGATTTTCGGGTCAGACTACAATACTCGAGATGGATCATGTATAAGGGATTACATCCACGTTTCCGACTTGGCTTCGGCACATATAAAGGCCCTCGAGGTCATTAGTCAACCCAAAAGCAGGATATACAATCTAGGTATCGGTCATGGCTATTCGAACTTGGAAGTCCTAGAGGCGGCCAGAGCCATCACAGGGCTACCCATTGAGGCTACTATTGGCGCCAGACGACCAGGAGATCCCCCAGTGCTTATTGCCAGGGCGGACAAAGCCCGTAAAGATCTTGGCTGGTCCCCTCGGTTTGTAGAAATCGAGCACATAGTGAATTCCGCCTGGCTTTGGAAAAAGAAATATCCGAATGGCTATGTTGACTAAACCTGGCATATAGGCGTATATATCAGAAAAGATATTGGGAGGGAGACTAAACCGTGTCAAACAGAGAAAATGTAATTATCGTGGGATCTGGTCCGGCCGGATACACTGCTGCGCTCTACGCCGCACGTGCAAACCTCATGCCGCTAGTCATCGAGGGGGCTACCCCGGGTGGACAGCTAACTATCACTACCGACGTAGAAAACTACCCAGGATTCGTACATGGAATTCAAGGGCCCGAGATGATGCTGATTTTCAAGGAGCAAGCTGACCGCTTTGGTGCCCGCTTCATTAGTGGTAGTGCAACAGATATTACACTCAACGAATCCCCCTTTTCCGTCACCGTTGATGAAGAAGCTGTTTATTCAGCCAATAGCCTCATCATCTCGACGGGAGCCAGCGCGAAACTACTTGGGCTGGAATCCGAAACTCGCTTTATGGGAAGAGGGGTTTCCGCTTGTGCAACATGCGACGGCTTCTTCTTCAGAGATAAGGAAGTTATAGTTGTCGGTGGAGGGGATACAGCAATGGAAGAAGCAACATTTCTCACGAAATTTGCTTCAGCTGTCTATGTGATACATCGAAGAGATTCTCTCCGGGCCTCCAAGATAATGCAGGATAGGGCATTTGAAAATCCTAAGCTTCATTTTATTTGGGACTCAGTTATAGAAGAAATTTTATCTGAAGATCAAATGGTGGTATCTGGGGTGAAAATCAAACATCTTCCAACAGGAGATACATATGATAAACCCATTAGCGGTGTCTTCATTGCCATAGGACATCAACCAAACAGTGAACTGTTTGTCGATAAACTCACCCTGAATGAAGCCGGGTACATACTAACTTCAGAGGGAACAAACACCAACGTACCCGGGGTGTTCGCCTGTGGGGATGTTCAGGACTGGACCTATCGCCAGGCGGTTACTGCTGCAGGTTCTGGCTGTATGGCTGCAATTGACGCAGACAGGTACCTCGCTGAACATCATGAAATCCTTACGCCAATTCTATACACTACTACATAATCACAAACCATTCGCAATCCAAAGTCAAATCCGATTAAACAATAGCCGGGGAGCCTGATCAGGCTCCCCGGCTATTATACTTTCATATCAGAGGGCGAATACTCTCTCTAGGTCCCTCTAAGGCGAGGATCTAGAACGTCCCTCAAAGTGTCTCCCATCATGTTGAACGAAAGAACTACCAAGCTAATCGCCAATCCTGGGAACACTCCCAACCACCAAGCTGTCTCGATGAAACGCCTACCTTCACTCAGCATCATACCCCATGACGGTGTAGGGGGTTGAGTTCCTAGACCCAAGAAACTCAGAGACGCTTCAATGATGATTGCGAATCCAATTTGGACCGAAGCGAGCACGATAATAGGAGCGAAGCACTGAGGTGTCACGTGAAGTAACATGATCCTCCCTGAGCTAGCCCCAATGGCGTGAGCCGCTTCTACATACTGGTTCTGGGACACAGTTATGCAAGAAGCCCGAATCGTTCTACTAATACCTGGCCAGATGATAAACGATATTGCTACCATGGCTGTCTGCGTACTCGGCTCTAGCACTGATGCAAGAGCCATAAGTAATATTAGCGATGGGAAGCCTAAGATGACGTCAACAACTCTCTGAAGGAGTATGTCCAACCAGCCCATAAAGTAGCCAGAAACTAACCCTACCACCACTCCAACACCGACGCCAATGATAACTGCAATAAATCCTACATACAGAGAAATTCTCGCTCCGTGCACTATCCTAGCCCAGACATCCCTTCCTGACTGGTCAGTTCCTAGCCAGTGCTTGCCACTGGGCTCCTGAAGCGCAGCTCCTACTTTCCGTTCAGCTGCAATTGGATCGTACCTACCAATAAGGTCTGCAAATATAGCAGCGAGCAGCAATATGCTCAGCACTATGGCAGACACCGTCCCCATCGGCTTCCTCTTTGCGATCCTACCAAGCCTTTGATACCACGTTTTTTTCGGTCTCAGACCTGCGACCAGAAGTTCCTCAGCAGCAGTATTTTCAGTAGCCATTGAGTTTTGCCTCCAGATTAATTGTATTGTTCTTCAGGACAGGGTCCCGCGACAGGCGCAGCCCCCGTAAGGATCCAACAGGGAACTTATAGCACAGTGCTATTCAGAGTGTCAAGATACGATTTCTCAATATCGTAAAATCCCGGCAAATCCAATATTGACAGCAGAATGACAGAATCATAGTCTATGCATCGGACTACCAATAGTCTCTTTCCGTTAAACTGAGTCAAACAGGTGTTGCACCATATGCTGAACTTAGAACTTCAAGAAGCCATAGAGCGAGCAGCACAGCTCCTGAAATCCTCACGCTACAGAATTGCCTTGACAGGCGCGGGCATGTCTGTTGAAAGTGGAATTCCCCCGTTTCGTGGTACTGGCGGTTTATGGACAAAACTTGGGGAACCTCCAATGACAGGATATCAAACTTTCCTACAAGACCCCAAAGCCTGGTGGGAGAATAGGCTCTCAGACGATCAGCCCTCTGAGATGACCGATTTCCAACTTGCCCTTGCTAATGCCACCCCTAACAACGGCCATTATGCCCTAGCCACCCTCGAAACCATGGGTTTTCTCCAATACCTCATCACACAGAACGTAGACGGCCTCCATACTGATGCAGGCAGTCAAAACGTTGCAGAAATTCACGGCAACACTCAGAAATTACGTTGTATCGGATGTGGATTCAGGATTCACCGCGATGAATTCGTGATCTCAGAAGTACCCCCAATATGCCCTGAATGCGGAAACATCATAAAAAGCGACGGAGTGATGTTTGGAGAACCTATACCATCCGCAACGCTTTCGATATGTCAGGAGGAAACGCTGAAAGCTGATTGCATACTAATCCTGGGAACATCGGCCACAGTGCACCCAGCCGCAAGTTTGCCAGAAATCGTTTACCGCAATGGAGGCAATCTTATAGAAGTAAACCCTGAAAGCACGCCACTTTCCTCGTTTTGCAACGTTAACCTCTTTGGAAACACCGGCGAAGTACTACCTGCATTGATATCCATTTTATCCAAAAGCCGTAATCAGTAACACGGTAGTCGTACCGTTTTAACCAAGAATCCCATCCTGAATCCGAAGAACCCTATCTGATTTCTCCGCAACCGATGTATCATGGGTCGCAATTATCACCAGGGCTCCCCGATCATGGGCGACTGATTGCAAAGCACTGAATATAGCTTCTGCTGTCAATGAATCAAGATGTCCGGTAGGTTCATCTGCAAGTACTAGTTTCGGTTTTTTAGCTAGCGCACGAGCTACAGCAACTCTTTGTTGCTCTCCACCTGACATCTCATCTGGGAAACGATAGGTATACCCTCCCAACCCGACCATATCCAAGGCTTCCTGTACTCTCTCCCGTCTCTCTGTTCTTGATAACCCCAGCATTCGCAATGGTAGGTCAACGTTTTCGGACACCGTGAGAAGGGGCAGTAAATTAAACGACTGAAAGACGAACCCGATAACTGATCGCCTCAAATGTTCCATCCTCGCATCATTAGCCTTTGAGATCTCAGTACCTAGAATATTGATTTCACCTTGAGTTGGTCGATCCAGTGCACCTAACAAACTCAACAATGTGGTTTTACCTGAACCCGATCTACCCAAGACAGAAATCACCTCGCCCAATCTTGCTGTCATATTTACGCCGCTAAGAACCATCAACTCCGAGCCCTTTGAGCCAAAACGCTTGCATACCCCTTGGGCGACGATCCCATTTGATACTTGTCCAATCATGCGCCCTCCAAACCCCTTAAAGAAATGCGAAGATCATCTTCAAATCCTGTCACCTTGGCGCGATTGCGAACACCATGCAACGATAAAAACTGCTCTGGCAAACTAATCCTTCCCGTGTGATCAATTACCCGATATTCTTCCCACTCATCTAGTCTGCCGGGCACCCTCAAATGCTCCCTATCTATTCTCCCGTCCGATATATACAAAATCCTATCGGCAACCTCATATATAGAATCATCATGCGTCACACTAACAATAGTTGTGCCAAGGTCCGCACCAACGCTCCGCAGAACTCGCCATATATCTCTTCCGCTATCAGAATCCAGCTCACCAGTGGGCTCATCAACCAATAGCAACCCAGGTTCATTAGCAAGAGCAACTGCAATTGAAAGTCGCTGCTGCTCCCCCCCAGAAAGATGACTTGCCTTACTCCTAGAGTGCTTCTCCAAATTAACCATTTCCAGCAATTCCCGCTCACTCCATTGCATTTCCCCAAAGTGGGCAAAAAATCTCACTGCCATCACATTCTCTTCAGCAGTCATATATGGAATCAGATTTTCAGCAGCCCGCTGCCAAACGAATCCCACCGAATCCCTACGATAGGCTGCAACTGCTGACGCCTCCAGTGACCCCAAATTCCACTCCCCAATTCTCACAGTACCTGCAGACGGACGTTCAAATCCCCCAAGTATTCTTAGTAAGGTTGTCTTACCACTACCGCTGGATCCTAGAATTCCAATGAACTCACCAGAGGAAACATCCAAATCCAATCCCCGCAGTGCCACAACCTCTGATTGCTTCGTCTGGTAAATCTTAAACAAATCCTGACATTCTATGTGGCGGACATCCATCTCAATATCTCCTTAGTCAGTTCTTTCTTATTCCCCTAAGATATACCTTATAGCTCCTCTAGGCGAAGTGTTTGGGCTTTTTGGAAAATCGTGAGCCAAATCTGGCTGATAGCCATCAATGGTACTATCAACACCAGAGCCCCTAAACAAACATACACCGAACGAAGCCAATCAATAGTCGCCAGTACTGGGGGTAAAATTGGGGTACCGTCAATATCCACATTTATCATGGGAACGAGAATCAGTTGCAACGCGTTTCCTAATACTGCTCCAAGCAAAACCGCCATGCAGCATATTAGCGTTAGATCGATTACCATAGCCGCATATGCTTTAGTAGCGGATAATCCTAAGGCTTTCAGAACAAAGAACGTATTCCTTAGCTTGTCGACCTGCATAACGAACACCGTCACGATTCCTGCGAGGGTGAAAGCAAAAGACACCGCACTTGCAAGTATTACCCATACGCCCCAACCACCCAATACAACTGGATCAACTCTACTGCTCTCTAAAAGCCGCTCACTTTGAATTACGGACAGAATCCTGAATGGATGCGCTCCCTCAGCGAACGTTTCCCAATCAAAATCACTGGCTTCCGGCTGCTGGCTTAGCCAAAATTCATTCGCAAGAAAATGAACATCAGGGGCAGAAATCACCAACCGGGCCATAAGGTCCCCTATATCTACCACAACCAACCCACGCTCATCTGTGTCAACGGTTGGGAAGTATTTAAGTTCGCCTACAATTTCAATCGGTATAGTCTGGCCCATCACCGAAGCAACAATAACTTCGCCAACGGATTTCCCCGTACTTCCTATCACCAAATCAGAAACCCAACCCTTTAGGGGACCACTTCTACTTATAGTGCTAACCCCAGCGATCTCAAAGAAACTTGCCTTCTGCCAAGCTAATACGCCATGCTGATTGTTATCACTTTTAGAGCTAACAGCCAAGTCAAAATCCACCTCGCGCCCCTCAAGGGGATACGTTGTCACTCCCCATACGTTTGGCTCATCAAAGGAGCTAAGCACCACTGGTGAAGAGTTTTCTAGGCCAAACGCCAACAAATCATCCAAAAATAGTGTGCCTGGACGAGAACGCCACCGCGTCGACTGATCATGCACGTACACCGACAGCAACGTATAGGGCGGATCCTTCATCCCGCCAAGTGAAGCTGCCAAGTCAACCTCCAACTGCTTCGTCTCGGTAAAATCCAACACACCAAAACTGTGATTGCTAACCACTCCATAGCCATCTCTTAATCGAGCCATTAAATCCATGGTTGGTCTAGCACTATCGGGCGTAACGGTTATAGCAATCTTTGAAGTATTTACCGGCAGTAGAATGGGAGCGCCCTGCAGTTCACCATCACTCAAATCTTCGGATGGTATGGATTCTATGTCCGGGAAGAAATCGCCTCGGTGCCAAGCAACCTCTGCATATGTCGCCGGATCAATCCCGAGCATAGTGAAAGACTCTCCCAAATAAGAACTGATATCCGATACTGTGCCGCGGTAAACAGCACTCACTTGGTCTACATCTGAGTTGTTCCGAATGTAATCTCCAAGCTGATGTGGTTCGTGAAAATATGTAACCCTACCAATCCCAATTCGAATGTCGGCCCCTGCGTCATAAAAAGCACGTTCTTCCATGTTGGATTCAATCGACTCTCCAAGGCTAAGCGAAAAAATTAGCACCGCGACACTAGCGCCAAGCAATAAGAATCCCATCTGTAAAGCGGTGAACCCTCTACTCATAGATATAGTGCCCAAATAGACAACAGTATTTCGAGTATTCCCAGCGAGCCTAGCAGCCAACGAAAACAATACCGGAAGCACTCTCAAAAATAAGAGTCCAATTACTACACTGATACCAATTGGCAGCGCATAGGCTAGCAATGCTATGTGTGGCTGGCCATCTTCGGATAAAGTTACGATACTTCGACGACCAAATAATTCCCAAAGTACGGGTATTATTACTATCAGCAAGCCAATATCGAGGTTGTACCGGAAGATCATGGGAGTCTTTACCCCTGTCCGGGTATTATAAGTAGTGCTAATGTTGCGAACGCTATATCGCACTACCAACCCACCTAGCATCGCAACAAATCCTATACCTGCCACGATCAAAGCAAGCCCAAAAGTCTCAACGCCGAAAGCAAATCCTATTATTTGCCCGACGGAAACCATTTCGAAGGTTTTTGTTAAATGCAGACCCATCAGGAACACAAAGCTTATTATTGGACCCAACACGGTGGCGGCAATAACACACAGAAAAATCTGGCTAATGGGCACGCTAAGTAAAGCCCATCCTCTTGCACCTCGTTTTATTAGCAGCTGAAATTCTTTTTCCTGCCGCTCCCAGAACATCACCCCAATTGCCAGAACATAAATGAACGCAACTACACCAACCTGAACACCAATCAGGATAATCGGAACACCTGCCAAGAACAGCTTTCTTTCAATGCTGCGAAGTAGGTCTGGAACCCCTGACTGTACCCTAATGCCCTCAACAGAAACCGACAACTCCCGTCGCACTTTTTCGAAGGCTTCAGTCACTTCCAAAAGATTTGATGGCACAGCATAGGACACGTCAAGTGGAAGATACCAACTCACATCAAAAGTAGTCTGCGGGAGATGGCGCGGCAAGCGGTTGAAGAGTATTTCATCGGAAACAATCATCGGGATAGATTCATACCCGTTCTCTCCCTTGTATGCAAGCGCTAACTTTTCCGTCCACAAAACGTTAGTGGCCCGCGGTAATTCCCCTAAACCAATTATCCTAACTGTTATCTTTTCAACTATGTCATCCCAATAGGGAATGAGGTCAAAGCTCTCACCCACACGGATTTGGTGCAGCGCGGCTACTTCAGAATCCAGGAAAACCGGTATTTCGCCCAAGTGCTCTTCCCGATTTACACTGCCAACATTCTGGCCTTCTTTCACACGAATGTGTGACACTGCATCCGGCAATGATACCAAGAAAGCACGACTATGTTCGCCCAGCCCTCCCTCTTTTTTTTGCAAGTAGAAGGTAGCACTTTCTCTATATCGCTGCGGTTCCAAAGCTTCTTGATTAGTATTGCGGTCTATAATGATTCCAACTCTTCGATCGGCCTCTGTAACTTCACCCTCTCCCCAGCGGACACTCGGAATTGTGGCTTCAAGGCGTTTTTTGCTAGCATCCTGCAAGTGCAACTCATGGGTAACAGAAGCCTGTTCCACCAAGCTTCTATACCCAGCTATAAAGCTTACTGTTGACGTTGCCAATATGATCCCTGTAACCACAATTGCAAACCTCATCCATTTTCGAGTGATTGATATACGGACCGTTCGACTAAACACTTGGCGTTCCCCCACTTCCATCATTAATTAAGGAAACCTTTGGCCGAACCGCACGCGCCAGGAAAAATGCTATAGCCATCGCCATTTCAATACCGAGTATCGTTCCAAGAACCACTTGAACTGAAACGGAACTATCGGGAACAACGGTGACGAATTTATTATCTCCAATCGACCACAGGACCGGGGAAAGCTTCTGGGAAACGGCCCTGGCAACCATAAAGCCAACTGCCATACACAAGCCTAACGGAACAACTGCTTCGATAAAAACAAGTTGCCATGCACGTCTGGAGGAGTGCCCAAGTGAGTTGATTATCCCGACGAATTCCAGTCGCCCCTTCATTGCGTTTGTAGTTGCCGCCGTCACTCCAATCACACTCACAATCATCACAATTGCGAAACAGCCCATACCAAATCCATTCAGAATCGTTTCGATGACCGGGTCGGCTAATCCTGACTCCTGTATACCGGCTTGCGAGGCATTGCCCCAATCGATTCCAACCGAAGAAGCAATTTGACCATTAAGCGTGACTATCATAACGGCAAGAGAAGCTAGGGCTAACAAAGGAATTGTCGAGCTAGCATTAGTTTTTAGTAAGGCCAACATAATGAACATATGTTGCGGAATGAGACTGCCTAGCTTGATTCGCACCAAATCTGCTAATAATTCAAGCGACTGAACACACAGCAGGCTAGCCCCAAGCAAGATCATGGCAGGACCAGAAATTATAGAAATGTTTGAGGCTATCAAATCCTCACTCTTCTCTGTACCGCTGGTTGCGCCATGCACGGATAAAGCTGCGCCTGCAATAATTATTCCGACCGATAGGTACACTGAAAGCGAAGCGTTCGCACCCGCGTTTTTTTTCAAAGCCGTCTCCACCATTCTAGACAAAAAGGGGATTGCAAAAGATACGATGCCGACACCTAAACCTGCTATGGACCACACAACAACGGGAATTACTGCCTCTACTTCCGCTATATCCATTTCTAGAGAGCCCCTAAATCGCCAAGCAAGAAACCTAGGAACTAAGCTCATAGCGGCAACTATGCCCAGGCCCAACGATAAAATAACTGTTGTACTTCCGAGAGTGACGCTAGGACCCATTACCGCCGTCCAGGACATTCCTCTATCGAACAACTTGCGGTAGTCGCGAAACTCCCTGATCGAAAAAATGTTGCCTAAAACAAAAAAATACAAGGAGGCAAAGGATAAAAGGACTCCAACCCCTACGTGAAGAGCAAGACTCACAATCTTGTCTCTCGCAGACGAGACTTCATTTAGAAGATCCAGACCAGAAAATACAGAACCTCGAGGATATTTCTGATTGAGGCGACTCTCAAATGTCTTTACCTCTTGAGGGGGAACGAAGCTTGGAATATTTTCTAATGCAGCTTTATCGATGATTCCATACCACCAATAGTTCGCCGTAACTGGGGCGAGTTGTGATCCCACGTGGTTAAGAAAGTCTTCCACTTCAAGCGTTACAGGAACAACCATGTACGATCTCATCCCGGATCCCACTGGGAATGGGGTAATCCGATCATACCCCAACCAATAAATATCACTGGGATCACGGGGCTCTACAATGGCGCGAATCACGCCCGAAAATTGTCTCTGGCTGTTGCTTGGGTCCGGAATCACCCTGATATGCGAATCCACTGTAGCTCCAAGTAACGTAGCTGAATCGCGTCCAATCGCCAGGGGTATGTCAGTTCCATTCTTCGAGGCAGCAACCGGCCAACTTCCTTCAACGATTCGAACATGCTCAATGAAGTTTTCAGAAAATTGCAATACCGCCTGCGGAGACGACGGGGTGACTCGAAGTTCTTCTGCCCCCCGAACAACGTAACCAGATTGTATATCCCCGTAAGCATGCATGCTAGAAACGAACGGATCAATGGTGGCTTTGGCAGATTCTCGAGTGAGCCTGTCCGCTTCAGCATACCACCGGAACTCCAAGGGTCTATTTGGTAATACCGTTTGCACGCTTAGAGATTCAGCAGACTTGCGGTCAAGTTCGAATTTATGGCTAGTGTATAGCGATACTTCTTGGAAAATTGGGATACTCGCAAAGAGGAACGAAAAAACGATTGACCCGAGAGACAACTGCAATAGTGCTGCCCAGCGAGTGCGCAAATAGACCCTTAGCATTCCAATAATGCGATTCCCCATGCTAATACTCCGGCCTGTTTATGGTACATGAATTAGTGTTGCCTTTCAAAATGTTGAAGTAATTCCAAGCTTACTTGCGGGAAAGCTTGGCAGCAATTAGAGCTCCAAGCCCGCCAAACAATCCGACATATAACCCTCCAACAGAAGAAACCACCACAACTTGCAACACTCCCGCAGCATCTTGCACAAAGTCATTCATGATCACAGCTAAACCACCGATACAGACAAAGATACCTATCCCGCCCATACAGCCACCGATAGCAAGTGCTAACCTTGGGGTCGCCTTAACAACCGTGCCACCAACAAACCCGCCTATGATAGGCCCGAGCGGTCCCGTAATGAAATGCAAAATAGGCGGCAAACATGCTACAACAAACACGAATATCCCGATGATGCTCGCTTTAAGAATACTCCCCAAAATATTGCTTCCTTCCTCATAGCTGCATTCAAAACTATCTAGCTTCGTGTACCACTAAGGAATGAATATCCTCTCTAAACCTAAGTGAGACGAGTTGACTGATTCTTATCTATTCACGTACCATTACGTGCAGGCTTTAAGGTGATCACTAACTTATTTCGCACGGCCCCGTGGTGTAGCCTGGTTAACACACAACACTGTCAATGTTGAGATCGCCGGTTCAAATCCGGTCGGGGTCGCCATAATCACCTAAATTAGGCGCATTCCTACACTAACACGCCGGCTCCGTCTGGGAAACAACCCGTCCACTCTTCTCATACACTAGCCAACTCAGCCTCTTCTTACCCAAAAAAGGAGTTTCCCTCTCAACATCTACTTCCCAATACCTTGTAACATTGCCACGCCTATCAGCCGGGACAAAAACAGCACTCCAAGTTGCTCCCTGCCCATCAATTATGCTACAGGATTGCTGCTCACTAACGTAGCATGTACTGCCGTGCTGTAGCCCTCCGCGACCCTCACAAGACTCTTCATTGCCTAAGTCAATCGCGGTACGTATATCATAAGTATGAGATGCCAAATGTTGCTTTACGACACCTATCGCTTGCCCGGAATCACTCAGGCGATCCGGAGCTTCTTGAGGTTCTCGGCAACCAACAAATGCAATAGCAACCAAAACAATCATCGCCATAAGTGCCCCGACCAGAGGTCCCTCGGCGATGCTTCTTAATCTACTCAACTGATCCACTCCTATTAAGATGTGTACATACCGTATTGTACATTGATTCCTATCAGTGTAGTGTCTAGCATAGGAACTGCGTAATCATTAGCATTACCATGGAGATTCAGGGTTACTGACAATCGTTATACCAATCGAGGAGGATTTTAATGCCAACTATAGAAGAAACCCTTAATTCTTTAGGGCTCTCTCTACCGGAACCATCAACTCCGGTAGCCAATTACGTGCCTGCAGCAATAAGTGGTAACCTAATATTCCTTTCGGGACATATCCCACGCACTTCTGACGGATCTTTCATCACCGGGAAACTTGGCGAAGACTACACTACGTCGCAAGGATATGAAACTGCACAACTAGTCACTTTATCCCTTCTTGCTTCTATCAAGCAGGCGCTTGGCTCCCTGGACAGATTAACCAAAATAGTTCGGCTAACATGCCTCGTTAACTGTACCCCAAGCTTCATTGACCAGCCTGCCGTTGCAAATGGCGCTTCGGATCTTTTATCAAGTCTATTGGGGTCCGATAATGGGCACTCGAGAGTAGCAATAGGAGTGGCTAGCTTACCAGGGGGGGTTCCTGTGGAAATTGATCTTATAGCAGAATACTCAAGCTAAGCTCAAAAAACTTCTATGCTGGTAACCAGAGATAAAATGTAAGCCTGCCTCAAGCCTTACCTCTTTCCCAAAGCCTTTTTAGCCAAAACCAGCAAACCGGCCGCAGCTACTCCTAGTGCAACAATCGCTACGGTTAGCAACGTGAAATTTGCGGCCATCCTATCTAATAAGCCAGAATTACCAAGATAGTACAAAACCCCTGCCAACAAGAAAAATCGTGCCCCTCGTCCAATCAGAGAAACCACTATAAAGGACCGCAGATCAAACCTCAGCACCCCCGCTGTTATCGCAAAAACTTTATATGGGATTGGCGTGAAGGCAGCAATCAGGACGACCCAAATTCCATACCGACCAAAAAGATTTTCGACTTGGTACGATTTCTCGGCCGACACAATTTTCAACAAAACACGTCGGCCGAAAAAAATCCCGCCCATCCACCCGACCACTGCCCCTGCGACAGACGCGACGGTAGCAACAAGGGCCAACCAAAACACCGACCCAGGATTAATCGCAGCCATGCCCAAAATAAGCGGGTCGGAGGGGATCGGATTAAAGATCGACTCTGTAAAAGAATTTATCGCCAACGCAAAGACCGCCCATGGACTATCAGAAAACCCAACCACCCACTCTTTGAACTCGTGCAAAAGATTCAGCACTTACTTGCACTCCTACATTCCAAATAATCCAAGCTGGGGACATAAGTATACCTGATGTCAACTTTTCGATGTGCCCATCACTTCGCCCGTCTGATATTCGTAACAGTTAAATCTACTCTGCCTATTGCCATGGTTTACAATCGTGATATAATCCGATTCGGTGGCAGATTGGTGTGTCCAGCACCCGATTTGCAGGCGTGTTTCGTAAACACATCTGCTTGTTGGATAGTAAAACAAACCGTCCTCAGTATCGGTGAAAGGGCCTTTGCCAACTAATGTAGAAAGGAGATCACCGATGGATTACGAGGATAGAACTCTATCATGTGTCGATTGCGGACAACCCTTCACCTTCAGCGCGGACGATCAGGCTTTCCATGCCGAAAAAGGATTCACAAATGAACCCAAACGGTGCCCGGCTTGCAGACAAGCCCGGAGAGCAGAACGTGGCGGTGGATTCGGGCAAGGACCGCGTGAGATGCATCCCGCAGTCTGTGCAGACTGCGGCAAAGAAACGACTGTGCCCTTCAGGCCTCGCGGAGACCGTCCTGTGTACTGCAGTGACTGTTTTAGCACACGACGACCAAGCCCGCGAACTAGCTGGTAAGGTAATCGGCAGTTAAACAAGATAAACGGAGACCAGGCGAACGTGCCGTCTCCGTTTATCTTTGTTCTGCGACTGCCATAGGCTATCTCCGCTTAGCACCTGCACATCGTCCACCAGATTCCAGCCCTCACGCACTAAGACACCCACAAGGTCAACCACCGCAGAACCCCCCTTAATTAACAAGAATGAGAATCATTCCCGCTACATATTACCCACCTATGTCTGTGTTTGTCAATATATCAATTTGGCTTTATTGTCACCTCCAATCCCTGTTCACGTGAACACTCCCAGGCATTCAATTACGAAGCCCGCAGCCGAGGTGCCATGTTGCGACGATATCGGTATTGATTTCGCAGTAAAACCAACGCTCATGTCGACAATAATTGTGTTGACAGAATGATTAGCACTATATACAATTCGATCCTATAGAAGGGGTGATCGTAGGCGTGGGGCGCCATAATGACCACAGGCCAAGATGGGTCACCGACTCAAAACGAGGAGACACACGATGGATTTCTCTACTCCATACACGGATGAACAGCAGGCATTTAGAGCAGAAGTTCAAACATGGATTCAAGCAAACGTGCCCGACGATATGCGCGAACCTATTGATCCGCAGGACTTCAGTAAAGAGCAATACCTCTTCTGGAGAGAAAAACACCAAGAGCTGGCAGTAAAGGGATGGCTTTACCCAACATACCCAACCGAATATGGTGGAGGAGGACTTACTGCAGATCACGAAACCATCTTGCAAGAGGAATTCTATAAAGGTGGCGTGCCTCGATCACCGAACAGCGATATCGTTCTCGCCACACTTCTTGTGTGGGGAACAGAAGAGCAGAAGGAGCAATTCCTCCGACCAATGCTTACTGGCGAATACAACTCCTGGCAGAAGTTCACTGAACCTCAGTCCGGTGCCGACCTCGCCAACTATCAGAGTACCGCTGTCCGGGATGGTGACGACTGGATCCTCAATGGCCAGAATGTCTATGTAAGTGGCAGGCCAAATACTGAATGGGGACTCGGCGGACCTACTTATATGTGGGGCCCCATGCTAACTGATCCAGATGCACCTCGTCACAGGAATCTTGGCTTCTTCATGATTCCGACCGACGCTGAAGGTGTCACTATGCGTGAACAACGTCTCATCAATGGCTGGGATCAGCACTTCATCTTCCTTGACAACGTTCGCGTTGCTGGCGACCACCTCATCGGTGGAGACCATCAGGGATGGCAGGTTGCGCAGACTACCCTTGAAGGAGAGCACGGTGGGCGCGGTCAGGCATTCCCACGTGATGAAGCAATGGACAATATGCTGCAGTACATTCAAGTCGAGGCGAAAAAGGGCTCCGCACGGGCCACCGATGACGTGGTCCGCCAAACTGCTGTTGACTCCTACATAGATTTCGCGGTCAACAACCTCCTACTTCAGAGAACCTACTGGATGTACACGACAAGGCAAGCCATCATAACCGAAGGCATAGTTGCAAACGTATATCGTCGAGAAAACGCATGGCGTCAGTCGGCGAGAATACGAGAGGTTATGGGACTCAGTGGTATGCTCGGAGTAGATGACCCTGGAGCACCTTTCGGAGGTCAGCCAGAGGTTTACCAGCGAGCTGCGTTCGCGCAAGGCCATGCTGGTGGAAGCTTAAACATCGCTCGAGTTACAGCGGC
>MDTE01189731.1_pt1 | contig 18464 bp, 19 predicted proteins | sample 811231 | NCBI WGS metagenome assembly MDTE01 (sample SAMN05326651, study PRJNA326480) | marine metagenome | isolation source: seawater | place: Indian Ocean: Red Sea | collected 2010 | reverse complement strand
TTATTTTTTCATTAGAAGTAGTATAGCATAGCAGAAGTCATTGGAACCAAGCGGAGGCACCATGTTCATCCAAACTGAGGCAACATCCAACCCTAATGTGATGAAATTTTACCCTGGTGAGCCCGTGCTCTTGTCTGGGGAGCAGAGCTTTGTGGGAGCAGATGAGGCTGTTCGATCTCCTCTCGCTGAGCGATTATTTGCCATTGAGTTTGTTCAGGTTGTTACCTTGGGAAGCGACTTCGTCTCAGTTGAAAAAACTGGTGATTCGGATTGGCAATTGATGAAGCCAGCTATTCTTGGGGCTATCATGGAGCACTATATTGCCGGGGTTCCTGCTCTTGTGGACGAGCCCGCGCCGGAGGCTGCTGTGGAGGAAGACTTTGATCCCGATGATTCAGAGATTGTTGCTGAAATTAAGGAGCTTCTTGTAACGCGCGTAATGCCTGCCGTGGCGGAAAGCGGTGGAAGTGTGAAATTTCGTGGTTATAGAGATGGCCGCGTAATTATCGAAATGCTTGGGTCGGCATACGGTTATCAAAATGGCATCGAAAATCTTTTGCGGCATTACGTCGCGGAGTTTGTAGAGCTGGTGGATTTTCGCGATAGTCAGCCAAAGCCTGGTCTAGAAACCGCTGAGGGGAAGGCCGTACAGAAGTTGTTGGATGAACGTATTAACCCTTCGGTGAGTTCACACGGAGGACATATTGCTTTGGTGGATGTGAACGAGGATACAGCATTTATTCGGTTGGAGGGCGGTTGTCAGGGATGTGGAATGGCGGACGTGACCTTGAAGCAAGGTGTTGAGGTAGAAATTAAGAAAGAGGTTCCCTCGATCGCCCATGTGTTAGATGTAACAGATCATGCTGGGGGGAGTAATCCCTACTATCAACCGGGCAAATAAGATGGAAATGTGGCTAAGTTCCCCAATGTTGTACTAGTATCGACTTATGATCTAGGGCATCAGCCTTATAGCATAGCCCTTGCTTGCGCGCTGGTGGGACGCATGGGTGCCAAGGTGCATTGTAATGATCTAGCTGTCGATGAATTGGCAAGCGAGGAAATTTTGAATGCAGACTTGGTTGCGCTGCATCTTCCAATGCACACGGCGACACGCCTGGCCGTTGAGGTGTTACCGCGAATACGGGAACTAAACCAGCGCGCTACAATTGTTTGTTATGGCAATTACGCTGTAATGAACGAACGCTTACTTATTTCTGCCGGTGTGAATGTGGTTCTTGGCGTGGAGGCGGAGACGGCGCTAGCAGATTTGTGCAGAACTCCATTCGCAGTGGCACAATCCACGGCGCTGAATTCATTGGTTCCTCAACGGCAACGATATGTTCTCCCTGATCGTACAGGGTTGGCTGAGTTGTCACGATATTCTCATCTTATTCCACCGAATGGTGTTCCGAAGTTGGCAGGCTACACAGAATCGACCCGCGGTTGCAAACATTTCTGTAAGCACTGTCCGGTAGTACCTGGTTATGAGGGAAGGTTTTTTGCCGTGGACCGCGATTTGGTTGTGAAAGATGTCGAGCAACAGGTTGAAATGGGAGCTGAACATATAACTTTTGGTGATCCGGATTTTTTTAACGGGCCAAAACATGGTGTTCGGATCATAGAAATGTTGTCTAAAAAACATCCTAACGTCACTTATGATGTGACTATCAAAGTTGAGCATCTATTAAGGCATCAAGAATTACTGCCTATCTTGAAGGAGAAAGGATGTTTATTCGTGACAACAGCTGTAGAATCTTTCGATGACCAGATATTGAAGATTCTCGGTAAGGGACATACACGTGCTGATTTTGCTAAGGTGGTCGAAATTTGCAGTAAATTAAATTTGCATCTCGTTCCGACATTCGTTGCTTTCACGCCCTGGACAACGCGTAAAACCTATTTGGACTTTTTGAGACAAATTGTCCATTTTGATTTAGTTTCACGAGTGCCCGCGGTTCAATATAGCCTTAGGTTATTGGTGCCACGGGGTTCTCTGATGCTTGGTCAAGATGCGTTTCGGGGATTTGTCGGGTCCTACAATCCAGATGGTCTAAGTTATACTTGGAGTTATCAAGAATCCACGATGGGAGCTTTCGAGGCGAGAATAGGGAGCGCCGTTGAGACTTTCGTGGAGGCGGGCGTGCCTGCTGCTGATGCATTTAGTCAACTATGGGAATTTGCTCACAATGAAAATCAACTTTCAGCGCCCGCGCTTAACTTAAACACTGCATTGTTGATGCCCAGTATGAGTGAGCCGTGGTATTGTTGTTCTGAGCCAACAAAGTCTCAATTAAGCGGCCTTTAATATGTAGAAAATGATGGGCAGATGAAACAGGCTCTATTGTTATTGCCATCACGGAGCTATCGGGCGTCTGGCTTCATGAATGCTTGTGGTAATGTGGCTGCTGAAATAACAATAGGTGTAGATAGTGAGCAAGTTTCGGAAGGCATGGCGGGGGGGCTGGTAAAGAGATTTAATTTTTTGGATCCCCAGATTGGGGCAAGGCAGGTATTAGATTTTGCAAAAGGAAGAACCTTTTGCGCGGTGATCCCCACTGAGGAGGAATCTATTCTGCTTGCGGCCCACGCTGCTGCTCTCTTAAATATTGAGCACAATAGTGTAGATGCGGTGTTGGCATGTCAAAACAAAGACGTCTTGCGGGATAGGCTTTCAGCTAATGGGCTACTCCAGCCCTCATTTACCTTAATTGAATTTGAGAAAGTGCGGCAGGGGTGGGTGCCTGAGAGATTTCCCTGTGTGATTAAGCCAACAAGTCTATCCGGTAGTTGTGGCGTAATAAGGGTAGATGAAAAACCGGAATTTCTATCTGCATTCAATAGAGTAAAGAAAATTGCTCTTCAACATGCAGTTGTCACCCCTCCAGGCCTACTGGTGGAGGAGTATTTGCCCGGGCGGGAAATTGCTGTTGATGCGCTCATTCACGATGGTGATATCCATGTGCTTGCAGCATTTTCGAAACCGGATCCCCTGATTGGGCCATATTTTCCTGAGTCCATTTACCTGACCATCCCGCTAAGTTCTGAACCTGAATTAGCGGATGTAAAGTTCATTCTTGCTAAGGGGGTAAGGGCTCTGGGGTTACGGAAAGGTCCTGTGCATGCTGAATTTAGAATTAACAGTGACGGTATTTACATATTAGAGATTGCGGCGAGATCAATTGGAGGTCAGTGCGGGAGTTGTCTAAGTTTTGATAATGGCAAGAAACTTGAGCAAGTCATTGTAGAGTACTATCTAGGTGAGAACGTGCCTCCTTATCGTCTGGATGAAAGATCTTTCGGGATAATGATGCTTCAAGCGGAAAACAGTGGGGTTTTAAGAAGTGTACAGGGTTTGCAAAGAGCCCGGAAGCAATCAAATATCGATGCAATTAATATTACTATACCTATAGGGCAGCATGTTGAGGCATTGCCCGAGGGCCGACGGTATCTAGGCTTTATTTTTGCGTCTTCTTCGAATATTTGGGAAACAGAGGACTCTTTACGAAGAGCCCGCGCGGCATTAGAGATAACAATTTCTTGAATTATAAGAGTAAAATTTTTTCGGATTATATCATTAGGCAACTGAAAATCTTGACAAACCGGCAATTCAGCCATATCTAAAATCAAACAAGACTATATCAGTCTGATTTTGGTGGCTGATCATTGACATTGATAGGTGAGTTGCAATGGTTCGATTAAGCCGTTTGGCGGATTACGGAGTGTTATTGATGAGCCACATTGCGCGGCGACCGGATAACGTGTTCACCGCGCTTGCTTTGTCGGACATCACACACCTGCCAATGCCCACTGTTGGTAAGCTGCTGGCAAAATTGGCTCGGGCAAAATTGCTTCGGTCGATAAGGGGTCGAGAGGGGGGATACATATTGGCCCTTGAGCCAGGAGGGATAACGATTGAAGAAATAATTACCGCAGTAGATGGCCCTATTGCCCTGACCGTGTGTTTGGATAGTGGCGGGGGCGCCTGTGATCTTGAGGGCGTTTGTCTCTCCCAGCCAAATTGGCGGCGGATAAATGATGCTCTTCGGCAAGCCCTCTCGGATGTAACATTGTTAGATATATCAACGTCGTCTCCATTGCCCTTGAGTAGCGAAAATATAAAGGGTGATATAGGGCAGGTGAGCAGCCACTAATATATTTTCCACCGGCAGAATTTGAGAAGGGAAGGATGTCTGCAACTGTAGAAACAATTAAGAGTGTCGAAGAGGCGACAGGGGGTGACTATAAGTACGGGTTCGTCACTGATATAGATTCCGAGTTTGCTCCTAAGGGGTTGAACGAGGATATCGTCCGCTTCATTTCGCAAAAAAAGGACGAGCCAAAGTGGTTGCTAGATTGGCGGCTTAAGGCATTCCGTCTTTGGGAATCTTCCGTAGAAAAAGAACCAACATGGGCTAATCTTAAGCAAACTCCGATGGATTTTCAGGATGCTTATTATTATGCAGCGCCCAAAAAGGGGGAAGCTCCAAAAAGCCTTGATGAGGTAGATCCGGATTTATTGGAAACTTATGAAAAACTTGGAATTCCTATAAGGGAACAGGAAGCCTTGGCGGGTGTAGCGGTCGACGCAGTATTTGACAGCGTTTCTGTTGCAACCACATTTAAGGGAAAACTTGCAGAACTCGGCATTATATTTTGTCCGATATCGGAAGCTGTGAGAGACCATCCGGAATTAATAAAAAAGTATCTTGGAAGTGTGGTTCCTGCCTCTGATAATTTTTATGCAACCTTAAATTCAGCTGTGTTTAGTGATGGTTCATTTGTGTATATCCCTAAGGGTGTACGTTGTCCTATGGAGCTTTCCACATATTTTCGCATAAATGCGGCCGAGACAGGACAGTTCGAAAGGACGCTCATTGTAGCAGATTCCGATTCCCAAGTGAGTTATCTTGAGGGTTGTACCGCACCGATGAGAAGTGAGCATCAACTTCACGCAGCGGTTGTTGAACTGGTAGCACTAGAGAATGCTGATATAAAATACTCTACGGTCCAAAATTGGTATCCTGGTGATAAGGCCGGAAATGGCGGTATATACAATTTTGTTACTAAACGTGGCGCATGTCGCGGGGATAATTCAAAGATTTCCTGGACCCAGGTAGAAACGGGCTCTGCAATCACATGGAAATACCCAAGTGTTATTTTGCAAGGTGATAATTCAATTGGAGAATTTTTCTCTGTAGCGATTACAAATAATTATCAGCAGGCGGATACCGGTACGAAAATGCTTCACATAGGGAGAAATACGTCCAGCACTATTATTTCGAAGGGAATTTCAGCGGGGCATGGACAGCAGACCTACAGGGGGCTAGTTCGAGTGCAGGGCGCAGCGGATAAGGCGCGCAATTTCACGCAGTGTGACTCACTTTTGATAGGGGATAAATGTGGGGGGCACACGGTTCCCTACATTGAGGCAGGTAATAAGACGGCGAAAGTGGAACACGAGGCGACAACCTCCAAAATCGGTGATGACCAATTGTTTTATTGTAGACAGAGAGGTCTTTCTGATGAGGAAGCGGTTTCTTTGATAGTTAATGGCTTTTGTAAAGAGGTGCTTCAGAAGTTGCCTATGGAATTTGCGGTAGAGGCGCAGAAGTTGCTGGGAATTAGTCTAGAAGGTGCCGTGGGATAACAAGTGCGGTTAGGGGTGAATATGCTTGAAATTACGGATCTGCATGCGGCGGTTGATGGTAAACAGGTGCTTCGAGGGGTGGATCTAAAAATTGGTCCTGGGGAGTTACATGCTGTCATGGGGCCGAATGGGTCTGGGAAAAGCACATTGGCATATGTTTTATCAGGGCGCGATGGCTATGATATTGAGCGTGGTGAAATAATTTACGATGGCAAATCTCTTCTAGAGTTGGCACCGGAGAAGAGAGCTGAGCAGGGCATATTCCTTGCCTTTCAATATCCGGTGGAAATCCCAGGTGTTTCTAATGCTACATTTCTTAGAACTGCGGTTAACTGTGTCCGAGTAGCCCGGGGCCAGGAGGAATTTAGTGCAACAGAGTTCTTGAAGGAAGTACGCATGAAGCTAAAGGCTTTGGAGATGGGGGAGGAGGTATTATCTCGACAGGTTAATGTTGGTTTTTCGGGTGGTGAAAAGAAGCGTAATGAGGTTTTGCAGATGGCAATGTTAGAGCCTCGGCTTGCTGTTCTTGATGAGACTGATTCAGGGCTGGATATAGATGCCTTAAAAATTGTAGCAGAGGGTGTAAATAAGCTGAGAAGTTCCGATCGTTCTATGTTGATAATAACCCACTATCAGAGACTGCTCGACTATATTGTGCCAGATAAAGTGCATGTTCTCGCCGAGGGAAGAATAGCTCGTTCTGGTGGGAAAGAATTGGCTATTGAGTTAGAAGAAAAAGGTTACTCCGAATTCTCTGGCGCTGCGTTGTAGAAATATAGGGTGGCTTAAAGTCTTATGTTAACAGCGAAAATTCATAACGATTTTTACTCTGAATATTTCGGAAACGTAAAATCGGATCTCCCTGGTGCAAAACTCCAATGGCTTGCCCGCGCTAGAACGGAGGCTATTGAGCGGTTTCTGGAATGTGGGTATCCAACAGTGAATGTTGAGGAGTGGAAGCATACTAATCTACTGAAACAAGGCGATTTCTTTCCGGTCATGGGAGGGCCATCAGTCAACGAGGTGAGAGAAAGAGACATAGAGGATCTTTTGCTGGATTCTATTCCCTCACATCGGATGGTTTTTGTTAATGGTTTCTTTTGTCAGAGGCTGTCAGATGTTGGTGCTCTACCCGCGGGACTGCGACTGACAACCGCGGGAGAAATGTTGGTAGAACAACCAGAGCTTTTGGAGGAACATTGGAGCCAGCCTTGGGGTTTTTTGGAACATCGCTTGTCGGGATTGAAAGATCCTAAGCCGCACTCGATGGTAGCTTTGAATATGGCCTTATCTCCCGGTGGGCCTGTAATTTATGTTGGCCGTGATGTGTCGCCGGAATTGCCCATACACGTGGTCCATGTGGTTGTCTCAGGGGCTTCTGGTGTAATGAGCCAACCCAGAACCTTGTTGGTAGCTGGAGAGGGTTCCGGTGTGGTTTTCCTGGAGAGTTATATTGGTGGAGGTCTCCAGCCTCACATGGTGAATGCTTTAACGCAGGTGAGAGTCATGAAAGGGGCCACGGTGCGCCACTATAAGCATCAGGGGGAGGGATCAAACGGCTTTCATCTGGCAACAAATCTTGTGCGCCTTGACTCGGAGAGCACCTATGGTGGGTGTGTTTTGTCCAATGGCGGCGGTATAAGTAGGAATGAGGCCCGTGTTCGGTTGGAAGGGCAAAGAGGCGATTGTACCCTGGATGGTATTTATCTTGGTCGTGGTCAGCAGCACATGGATAATTGGACCGGTGTGGATCACGTGGCCCCCTATGGGGAGACCCGTGAGATGTACAAGGGTGTCTTGGATGAAAAGGCTGAGGGAGCGTTTCAGGGGAAGATACGCATCTGGCCGGAGGCGATTGCCAGTGCCGCCCAGCAGCTTAATAAAAATTTGCTACTTTCGGATGATGCCCGAGTATTCAGTAAACCCGAGCTAGAAATACTTAATGATGATGTTAAATGTGGACACGGGTCGACTATCGGAGACCTAGATCAGGAATGCTTATTTTATCTCCGTTCTCGCGGTATTGACGAATTGGTTGCGCGTAAATTATTGGTAGAGGCCTTTGTGGGAGAGGTGATTGATAGGTCCCCCGATGTTCCTATCAGGGAACATTTCAGGAAATTATTTTATCAATGGTTTAGTCAGGTGAGTTGACTTTTCATGAAAGACAATTCTATTCGAGAAAATCCGCTAGAGCGCACAGAAAAGAATCCTGTATTGGATATGGATTCAGTGAGAAAGGATTTTCCAATATTTGCCCGGGATGTTCGTGGTGAAAGGCTTGTATTCCTGGATTCTGCGGCTAGTGCACAAAAGCCTTCCCAAGTTATTCGATCGATTAGCGAATGTTATGAGTCACAATATGCCAATGTTCACCGAGGGGTATATTGGTTAAGTGAGAAAGCTACAGAAGCATTTGATAGTTCCAGAGAAAGGATTGGCGCTTTTCTTAATGCTCCAAGTAGCGCTGAGATTGTTTTTGTGAGAGGTGCAACGGAGGGAATCAATTTAGTCGCGTCAAGTTATGGTGGCACTTTCTTGCAGCCAGGGGATGAGGTTGTCATTAGCCATATGGAACACCATTCAAACATTGTTCCATGGCAAATCTTGCGGGATCGGAAAGGAGTTCTGCTTAAAGTTGCCCCTATACGAGACGATGGATCGATAGATATAGAGGCTTTTGGGAATATTTTGAGCTCTAAAACTAAGCTTGTGTCGATAACGCACGTTGCCAATGCCCTAGGGACGGTTGTCCCGGTTAAAGAGATTTGTGATATGGCGCACTCGGTTGGGGCCCGTGTGCTGATTGATGGGTGTCAGGCGGTGCCACATTCTGAGGTTGATGTACAAAAACTTGGTTGTGACTTCTATGTATTCTCGGGTCATAAATTATATGGACCGAGTGGAATCGGTGTTCTGTACGCAAAGGCAGAGTTGCTCGACCAGATGTCGCCTTATCAGGGTGGGGGTGACATGATAGAGAGTGTAACATTTGAAAAGACACTTTATGCCGATCCACCCCAAAAATTTGAAGCGGGGACCCCGAATATTTCGGGTGCAATTGGATTAGGTGCGGCCGTGAACTATGTGTGTTCTATCGGGTTGGATAAGATAGCTGCTCATGAGTCTGATGTGCTCAGTTATGCGACTGAGTGTTTGTCAGGGAGAAATGATATCCGGATAATTGGTACAGCAGCTAATAAGGCTAGTGTGTTATCTTTTGTGATAGAGGGTGTGCATCCCCATGATGTAGGGACTATTTTGGATCAAGAGGGTATAGCGGTGAGAACTGGACACCACTGTGCTCAACCGGTGATGGACCGCTTTGGAGTTTCTTCAACGACCCGGGCCTCATTAGGAATGTATAATGGTCGGGATGATATAGATGCGCTTATTGGAGGACTTGAACGGGTAAAGGAAATATTTAACTAATGTCAGATTTAAGGGAGCTCTATCAGGAAATAATTTTGGACCACAATCGGAAACCAAGAAATTTTGGTGAATTGCCAGGCTGCAATAGGACGGCCAAGGGGCACAATCCCTTGTGCGGCGACATGGTGAAAATATATTTGATTATAGAAAATGGTGTCGTGCGAGAAGTAAAGTTTGATGGCAAGGGTTGTGCTATATCTGTGGCCTCTGCCTCAATAATGACGGGCCTAATTACTGGGAAATTAGAAACAGAGGTAAGAGAATTGTTTGAATCATTCCACTCGTTTGTGACCAACTCTGATGATGGGGAATTGGGGGATGGATTGGAGGAGCTTACCGCATTGGGCGGTGTCCGGGATTATCCGATGCGAGTTAAGTGTGCCACGCTGGCATGGCATAGTGTGATATCAGCATTGGACGGCGGTAATGATACGGTGGCAACTGAGTAACTTTAGGATATGGCAATGACTGATGATGAGCGGACAGTGCAGGACTTCATGCCAAATTTGGAACCACCTTCAGAGTTTGTGGTTACCGGGGGCACACCGCTAAGTAAAGGCACTAAAATTGCAACCCAAGCTGACGTAGTCGAAGCCTTGCGCACAGTTTTTGATCCGGAAATTCCAGTTAATATTTATGATCTTGGTTTGGTATATCGCTGCGACATTGACCAAAAAGGGAGTGTCGTGGTTGAGATGACTCTTACTGCTCCGGGTTGTCCGGTGGCTGGGGAAATGCCGCAGTGGGTGGCCGACGCTGTTGCTGGGTTGGCTGGGACCGGTGAGGTAAAAGTGACTCTTGTTTGGGATCCCCCTTGGGATCAGGAAAAGATGTCAGAGGAAGCTAAGTTAGAGCTTGGCATGTTTTAATCGGGGGTTGCTTTAAGTGTCGGATGTGGTAATTGCACTCGCCTCCAGCCTATGATTGCCGCTACAACGCACAGCAGGGCCGCTATGCGTATCGGCCAGGGGAGTCCAAAGCTACTAGCTAAAGCTCCTAGAGTAAGGCTTCCAAGGCCTACCCCGGCTCTAAATATAAAGCCATACATACTAAGTGCCCGACCACGAAACTCATTGGCAACTTCGGCTTGAATAATGGATTGCACACCAACTGCGCATACAACCATGCTGAAGCCGGCAACCATGGTGCAGGCCACAGCAGCCCAAAACCACTCGCTAGCGACCATTAGCATCAGTGAAAGACCAAAGGCTAGAGTATTAATTATTACTAGTTTTTTGAGTCCATTTGTGTGACTTTGCTGACTAAGAAACACTCCAGCTATTATTGCACCGGCTCCAGTGGAGGAGGTTAGCCAGGCTAATTCTAGGGCGCCCTTGTTTAGTACGTTGGCAACTATTCCCGGCAATAATTCCGCGAATGGCCTTCCAAAAGTAGCTGTAATGGCAAACAAGATCAGCATAGGGCGAATTGCTGGATGCGCTATCACGTACATGATGCCGTTTCCGATCCCAGAAAACATACCATATTTTCCGGTGTTTTTTGCTGCCGTCCCTTTGATGGTGAGGAAGGTTGTTGCCCACAATAAAGCAACGTAGGTAAAGACATTTATCCCAAATGCGTGAGAGATGTCCCAATTTATAATGACAGCGCCCGCAATTATTGGGCCTATGACCCTCGCTATGTTGAAAAACAAGGAATTACAGGAAATGGCTGCATGAAGATCGTTAGGGCGGACTAAGCTGGGTATAAGCGATAAACGTACGGGTTGGACGAAACCATATATGAAGCCTAAATAGAGGGTGAAGATTAAAAGTAAATCCGCGGTGATTAGGCCAAAGAAAGTAAGAAACCACAAGGCTGCCGCTTGCAGCATGGCAAGGACCTGGGAAATTTTGAATAATAATAATCGATTTGCTCTGTCAGCTATGGCCCCCGCAAACAAGCCCACTAGGAGTGTTGGTAATAGTTCCGCAAAGGCGATGATGCCAAGCCATGTTGTTGAGTGGGTAAGTTCCCAGGTTAGCCAGCCGACAGCGACGCGCTGGACCCATGTTCCTACCATGGACACGGAGTTTCCGTATGCGTAGATACGATAGTTTCGGTTTGCCAAGGCCCGTAGTATTCCAATTCTCATGATTAGGCGAGGGGGAATACGCAAATTCGTAGCACGCCTGATCATATAACCATCCGGGAGGGTTCAAATAAGCGTTAAAACATCATGCTCTACTGCCGCCACAAGAGATTGTGGAAGCAGTCGAATAACAGGTTACAGAACTTTCAGTCTTACTTTTGAAGAGTTTTCCATACCACCTCAGGTGTAATGGGCATATCCAGGTGATTAACTCCATCATTGCGAAGGGCATCTACAACAGCGTTAACTATCGCAGCTGGTGAAGCGACTGAGCCCGCTTCCCCGCAGCCCTTTATCCCACGGGGATTGTTTTTACACGGTATGACAACATTGGAAAAATCAAATGAGGGCAAATCATCGGCTCTTGGCATGCAATAGTCCATAAAAGAGCCAGATAATAGCTGTCCATCTTCGGAATATACTGTGTTTTCTAACAGTGCCTGCCCCACTCCTTGGGCAATTCCGCCATGAACTTGGCCTTCCACGAGCATGGGGTTCACCAGGGTCCCAAAGTCGTCAACTATTGTATAACGAAGTAATTTAGTCTGCCCCGTCTCGGGGTCCACTTCAACCTCGGCGACATGACATCCATTAGGGAACGTCCAAGCCGGCAGAGTTATTGTTCCTCGGGCATCTAGTCCACCATCCATTTTTTCGCCGGGTAGTTCCATGGTGCGAGCTTTTTCAGCGAGCGATAAAATTCCAATCGCTCTGTCGGTGCCCGCGATTTGAAAGTTGCCAGCAGAGAATTCTATATCCGATGAAGAGGCTTCCAGGACCTCCGCGGCATACTTCTTTCCTCGTTCAATCACAATGTCAGCGGCTTCATCTATAGCAGTAGCTTGAGCTGTTAGGGAGCGAGATCCACCCGTGCCGCCACCAGTTGGAATGGCGTCCGTGTCTCCCTGGATAATCCGAATTTGTTCGATAGGGATGCCTAGTCGGTCTGAGGCCACTTGGGCATATGCAGTCTCATGTCCTTGTCCATTTGATTGGGTGCCTACTAAGACATCCACGTTGCCATCCGAAGAGAACTTAACTTCTGCAGCTTCCCCCGGTTCACCCATCGTGGATTCAATGTAGTAGCACAGCCCTATACCGCGTCGTTTTCCAGTCTCCCTGGATAGGGCGCGTCGATTTTCAATATCTGCCCACCCAGCCTTATCAGTGACTGTATCTATGACCTTTGCAAATTCACCCGAGTCATACACTTCGCCAGCGGTTGTAGTAAAAGGCATTGCCGAGGCCGGGATAAAATTTTTGTGACGGAGTTCTATCCGATCCACATCCAGCTGTTGAGCTGCCTTATCCATAAGTCTCTCAATCATGTATATGGACTCGGGTCTCCCAGCGCCACGATAGGCGTCTACTGGCACAGTATTTGTGAACACACCTCGAACCCTCACGCTGAGGGCTTTTACGTCATACACGCCGGGCATCACCTTGATGGCTGCTAGAGTGGGTATGAACGGGCCAAAGTTTGACAGATAAGCGCCCATATTAGCTATGGTATCAACGCGCATTCCGAGAATTCTATGGTCGGAATCGAATGCAATGTCCACCTTTGTCACATGGTCCCGTCCCATAATATCCGAAATAAAAGAATCTCCTCTCTCCCCAATCCATTTAACGGGCCTACCCAATTTTTTGGACGACCACACGCAGAGGGCTTGCTCTGGATAGTAAAATGATTTCATTCCGAATCCCCCGCCAACATCAGGTGTTATTACTCTGACATTTTCAGGTTCAGTTTTGAGAGTGTGATTTGCGATTTGATCCTTTAGCAGCCAGCCTCCTTGGGTGCAGCTGTGAAGGGTCAGCTTGCCCTTTACGGCATCGTAATCAGCGATGGCCCCCCTTGGCTCCATCGAATTAACAATTAGTTTATTGTTAATTAATTCAAGGCTGACGGTATGAGCAGCTTTATTAAATGCCTCGTCAGTTTTTTGATCGTCGCCGTGCCCCCAATCAAAGGCTAAGTTACCGGGGGCGTCAGAATGAACAACAGGAGCACTCTCCTCCAGTGCCACCGCGGTATCACTTACTGCGTCCAGTGAAGAATATTCAACTTCAATAGCTTCAGAGGCATCTTTTGCCATCAAGAGGTTCTCGGCCACTATGAATGCGATATTGTCTCCCACGTATCTGACGCGGTCAGCGCATAGCACGGGTCGTTGCGGCATAGGTGCTTGGCCTCCATCTCGATTTTCCATCGGCACAAGACAGGGGATGTTATTTACGCCAGCGGCCTCTAGATCAGCCGCTGTGACAATGCCAATTACCCCAGGCATAGATTTCGCCTTTGCACAGTCTATGGATTTAATCGTCGCGTGAGCCACCGGGGAACGGAGCACATAACCATACGTTTGTCCTTCAACATTGATGTCATCCGTGTATGTGCCTTTGCCCGTAGTGAAACGGGAATCCTCTACTCTTCGAATGGGTTGGCTGGTACTAAACTGGACCATGATACCTCTCATATATGCTACAGCTGTTATTTCCGAACGACTAAGTGTACCCAGTTTCTGGATGTGAGCAACTGCCCCATTGTAGCTAATTTATATTTTCGTGGGGATTAAGTATCTCCGCAGATGAGTAAAAGAGTTGCGATTGGCTTTCAGAAGGAGTGCTTTGGGATACTTTTTGGAGTACCTTGTGCGGGGGTGATTTAGGGCAACCGAGGAAAATGGGCGATAATGGTAAAGATTGACAAGGTATATACCCGGGGCGGCGATGAGGGGATTACGTCGCTGGGCAATGGCGAGAGGGTTTCTAAGGATACACTGCGTATTCAGGTCTGTGGTGTTTTGGATGAAGCAAACGCCTCGATAGGTGTGGCCAGGCTGTATGTGGACGAAGATACAGACCTGATGTTGGCCCGGATTCAAAATGATCTCTTTGATTTAGGAGCAGACTTATGTGTACCGGTTCCACCGGAGGGCAGAGATAAGCTGCAAATTGGGCCAGCGCAGGTAGAGCGTCTCGAAGAGGAGATAGATCAAGTGAACGCCCGATTAGGCCGCCTTAACTCTTTCATCCTTCCAGGTGGATCTGAGGCTGCCGCATTCCTCCATGTGGCGAGGTCTATAGTTCGGCGGGTGGAAAGGTTGGCGTCTGCCTTGACCAGGGCGGAACCAATATCAGGGTATTGTTTGCCATATTTGAATAGGTTGTCGGATCATCTGTTCGTTCTCGCTCGTTCTCAAAATGAGGATGGAAAAAAAGATATTTTATGGGTGCCAGGTGAAAATCGGTAGAATGGTGGATAGGCGACTTGCCGCTGCGGCTCTGGTTGTGGTAGTCAGAGTCTATGTTGGATCGAATTTCTGCTCTTCTATCAAGGGGCCCCGCAAAAAGTGGGATGGCCAAAGATCAGGTGCCTGAAAAGCAGTTAGCTGCAGTAGCCCTGCTTATTGAAGTGGCTTATATGGATGATGACTTTGAGATTGTGGAGCGGAGCCGGATCGCAGAGTTGATTGGCAGATACTTTGATTTGGATAGTTCTGAGTGTGACGTCTTGATGGAAGAGGCGGAGGCGGCAGCCCGTGATTCCGGCCAGTTGTATGAATTTACGAGGGTCATAAATGATAATTACTCCTTGGAGGAGCGCGTAGAGTTGATGGAGTTGCTTTGGGAGGTGGTATATGCGGATGGTGAAGTCCATGATATGGAGACAGGGTTACTTCGCAAAATTGGTGGATTGATATATGTATCAGATAAAGATCGTGGGTTTGCTCAAAAACGGGTAGCAAAGCGTGTCGTTGGTGGTACTGCATAGGGTGGATTACGATGAAAAGAATTAGGGAATTTAGTAGATGGTGAGGAGGGAAATGGCGCGATGACCTACGTCGTGACGGAAATGTGCATTAAGTGCAAGTACATGGATTGTGTGGAGGTTTGTCCTGTTGATTGTTTTTATGAGGGCGAAAACATGTTGGTTATTCATCCGGATGAGTGCATAGATTGCGGAGTGTGTGAGCCGGAGTGTCCTGTGGAGGCCATATTGCCAGATACCGAAGGTGATCTGGAAAAATGGGTCGATTTGAACTCCACCTATGCTGAGAAATGGCCAAATATTACCCGAAAGGGTGATAGCCCTCCTGACGCCGACGATTTCAAAGAAGAGGCGGGAAAACTAGAAAAATATTTCAGTGAAAATCCAGGAACGCAAAGCGAATAGCTGACATTGCTTTCTTATGTAGTATCGATGGCTCGGGTGATGACATCGAATATGGGGCCATAGCGAGTGCTGAGGTGGTAGATTAGTAAAAATATGTAAGAAAGAAGTGAATGGAATGACTAGACCTACGAACAAAAGTGTTAAAAAGATTTTTAAGAAGAAGGACTGGGTGGTGTATCCTGCCCATGGTGTTGGGAAGGTAGTAGGCATAGAAGAGCAAGAGATTGCGGGAATAAAGTTACAGCTCTACGTTGTCGAGTTTGAACGGGAGAAGATGACTCTGAGGGTTCCGTTGGATAAAGTCGAGGCTCTTGGTATGAGGAGGCTGAGTACCAAGGATGAGATGGGCGCCGTTGTTAAGACCCTCAAGGGTAAGGCAAAGATAAAGAGGACCATGTGGAGCAGAAGGGCGCAGGAGTACACGGAGAAGCTCAATTCGGGCAGTCCCGTGAGCGTGGCAGAGGTCCTGCGAGACCTTCATAGAGGAGCGGATCAACCAGAGCAATCTTATAGTGAACGCCAGCTATACGAAGCTGCATTGGATCGTTTAGCCCGCGAGTTTGCGGCTGTCGAGAAGATAGAGCATGAGGCGGCAGAGCAACGTATTGAGGACATCTTGTTGAAAGCTGCCTAGCTTATTTAAAATCCTGTAACGAGGAATTGCGGGTGAGTATAATACAGTTTCTTTGGGTGGTCATGTGTCTGATTGGGAGCGTCGTCCACTGGAGGTCGGCAGGTGCATGTTGAGCTCTCCAAGTTACTTTTCGGCGGGTTAGGCAGGTGATAGCCTCTCTAAAAGGATACGCGCGGGTTTGGGCGGTCGCCGCGGTAAACGGAGACTTCGACCGCCTTAAGGTATTACATGGTCTTTTAGAGGAGAAATTCAGAGAGGGTGATAGGCTTATCTACCTGGGCAACTATTTAGGAGGAAGTGTCGCATCTGCGGAATTGTTGGACGAGCTCCTTCTGGTTCGACGTGCTTTTTTAGCTCGTTTTGGGCTCGTGGATAGTGACATAGTATATCTTCGGGGGCGGCAGGAAGAAATGTGGCAAAAATTACTTCAACTTCATCTTGCCCAGGATCCAGCGGCGGTGTTGGAATGGGTTCTTCCCCAGGGAGTTGACTTTACGCTGAGGGCATATGGAGGAAATGCGGACCAAGGTAGAATGTGGTGTCGTGATGGGGCTCATGCCTTGGCCCGCTGGACCGGTTCGCTGCGGGACGCGATTCGCAATAAACCTGGGCATGGGCAGTTTTTGGCTTCCTTAAAACGCGCAGCCGTAAACAGGGATCAATCAATTTTGTTCGTGCACGCTGGTGTGGACACCGGGCGGCCACTATCTGCTCAGACAGATAGTTTTTGGTGGGGAGATACCGACTATTTGAAGATTGGTCCTCAATATGAAGGCTTTAAGAGGATAGTGAGGGGCTTTGATTCAGATAATACAGGCTTGTCTCTGGAAGGTTATGCCATAACAATAGACAACGGGAGCGGACATGGTGGATCGCTCGAAGCCATATGCTTTGATTCTGGGGCCAAGGTGGTTGATCGTATTAGTGCTTAGTCATTTGTCTGGCCGAATGGACGGGTCAAGGTGAGCATAACCTCCCTGTATCCTGCTATCGATCCTAGGCGCTCCGGAATGCTTGAAGTGGACCTTTTGCACACAGTCTATTGGGAAGAAAGTGGCAATCCAGAAGGGATCCCAGTTCTATTTTTGCACGGCGGGCCGGGAGCAGGCACTGTGCCAGAAAACAGACGTTTTTTCGATCCCAACGCTTATCGTATTATACTTTTTGATCAGAGGGGTAGCGGCCGTTCGACCCCTGCTGGGGAGATCAAGGAAAATACCACTCAGCTTTTAGTCTCTGATATTGAAGTTCTTCGTCGGTTCTTAAATATAGATCGTTGGGTAGTCTTTGGAGGTTCTTGGGGTTCTACATTGGCTTTAATCTATGCCGAGATGTACCCGGGCCGATGCATTGGCTTAGTGCTGAGAGGAATCTTTCTCTGCAGACCCCAAGAGGTAGAGTGGTTCTTGCATGGAGTGCAATCTTTCTTTCCAGAAAATTGGGCAGCTTTCTCGGGGCATCTTCCGTTTGAGGAACGTAATGATTTGCTGAGTAATTACTATAAACGTCTTGTGAATCCAGATCCTGCTATTCATATGCCAGCAGCTTTAGCCTGGAGTATATACGAAGGGTCGTGTTCGACGTTGATGCCTAACGAACCCAGCGTGGCCCAATTTTCCCAGGGCCAATTTGCCCTCGGCTTGGCTCGTATAGAGGCCCATTATTTTATAAATAATATTTTCTTACCGGAAAATTTTATTTTGGATCATGCGGAGGCGCTTCATAGCATTCCAGGTGTAATTGTTCAGGGTCGTTATGACATGGTATGTCCATTTACAAGTGCAGCCGATCTAAGTAGAGCATGGGGTAGGGCCCAGTTGAATGTGGTGCCAGACGCAGGTCATTCCTCTTCAGAGGAGGGAATCATGAGGGCCCTAATCAAAGCTACTGATGAAATAAGAGATGGAGGGGTCGTATGATTTGTGACCAAGCCGTGGGACGGCTTTTTGCGGTATTGTTCTTTTCCATTTTGGGAGTTGGTCTTGCCGCTAAATGCGGTGCGGGAGAAGTGGGGTCTCCTACTCGAGAGAAAACTTTGGGATTTGACCCAGATTTCATAGTGTTTGGATTGGGTGGTTTCGACGTCAACGACAACGAAAAGGCGGGTCAATTTGAGGTTCAGGCCAGGTTCCAGAAACGAATCTGGTTCTTCAAGCCTCAAATTGGAGCGTTTGTCACCACCAAAAGTGGGTTTTATGCGTATGGGGGAGGCTCTGTAGATTTGTTTCTTGGAAGGCAATACGTTGTCTCGCCGAGCTTTGCCGTTGGCTTTTACCAAAAGGGGGATGGGAAGGAACTAGGTGGGGACTTAGAATTTCGATCCGCCCTGGAAATAGCCTATCGGCTGCGGAACCGCGCTCGAATAGGTCTTCAAATCGGCCACCTTTCAAATGCAAGCATATTTGATGCAAATCCGGGCACTGAGTTTGCGATCATTAACTACTCTTTCCCTACTGATGTGTTTTCTCGCTAAGGCCTT
>MDTE01064317.1_pt1 | contig 18465 bp, 44 predicted proteins | sample 811231 | NCBI WGS metagenome assembly MDTE01 (sample SAMN05326651, study PRJNA326480) | marine metagenome | isolation source: seawater | place: Indian Ocean: Red Sea | collected 2010 | reverse complement strand
GTGTGGTAAACCATACATATCTCATGTTCTGATTCCGTGATAGGGTATAGACCCATTCCATAAGATCTCTCTGATTATCAAAAACAACTCCTTCGCTATTGTAGGGCCAATCAAAGAATGAAGTGAACTCACCATGCACATAGGCTTGATCGTACACGGCGTCACCCTCTGGGTCGTCGCTGGGGCCTAGCCATTTACCATGCTTGATCAGTTCCTCAGGCACTGGGCCTAGGGCAAGGACATCTTCCTTGGTTAAGGGTTTGGTTTTGTGGGCCATCTCGTTCTCCTATTATAAGAGTATTTAACCAAATGGCCCAAAGGGAGGGTCGTATTTAGGCGTGTTCTACTTCGCCGTTCTCGTCTTCTTCTAATGCTATCAGTGGATCGTCATCATAGAGAGCATAGGGTAGGCTACCGTCCTCGTACAGGGCATAGAACGATTCTTCCTTGTCCTTGTATTCTGCTATTAGATCTTCTTCTGAAAACTTGTGAAAGCCTCTGAATCCACCTTCCAGGATATAGGTTAGGGTATCGCTATTGCCATCAAGGATCTCGTCCTTGATGATTGAATACTCAACCAACATACATCTTTCTGCCATAACATAATGGCTCAGTTTTAGAGCCCTTGCGTCTTCGTATATAAAGTCGTGGCTGTCTGAGGTCTGCTGGCCACCCTTTCTTTGATTGCTGGGTAAATTATCTGCCATCTTCGTCCTCCTTGTCGTTTGGTAATACATTGTTGATCACATAGAGTCCAACCAGGCCTATCACAGCCATGGCACATAGACCCACGAATAACATTCCAAAACCACTTGCTACCGTAAAAGTTCCCATTATGTTGACACCTTTCTGCCAATTTCATTTTCTGCGATTTCAACCGAGACCTTGTATTTCTTTTCGTTTTCATCTTCCCAGTTCAATCGATCCATCACTTCGTCCAGTGCCGTTTTAGAACCTGCCTTTGCTTCAAGCAATTTATCTATGACCTGTCTTTTCGTCCAGTAGCCACCACCATTGTCCTTGTTCATTGCTCTTAGAACACTATCTGGACAATTACTCATATAACTCAATGATGACCTAAAGTCGTCCAGTCTCCAATAGACACTTGCGAAACAGGTATTAAGATATTTGTCTTCCTTAAGGAAGTAGGTATTGTCGCCATCCTTTCTTCTGACAGCATATATCTCGATTGAATCAACAGGACTCACAATCTGTTCTATCTTCATTCCTTTTGCCCAAGGGCATTGTTCCATTATCTTGTTTCTTATGGGTTGACTTGCTGGTTTCATTAAGCCTCCACTTTCTCAGGCATATTTTGTGCCTTCTTTTCTACGACAAGTTCTCTGACCTTTCGTTCTGCTTCTGTTTCTTGTTCTTCTTCATACTCTGCCATAGACTCGCCAATGCTAAAGCACTCGTCTAACTGACCTACTACGGTATCTCTATCTGCATTTAAGAAGTCATCTGCTTTATAATCACTTGGAGCAATACACTCGTCATGACCGTCTGTCCAAATGCCTGCGAAATCACAACCACCTTCGTAGTATAGATTCGTCACATAGACATCATTATGTTTTCTGATGAATGTATCAAAACATTCTAAAGCAGGTCCCCAAGCCGTGTCATACCAACCTTTGATATAACCCTTGTCTCCTTCTTCTGAATAATCTAGTCCTGAATCATCTAATGAGATATCCCACTTGGTACCCCAGTTCTGAATTCTCCAATCATACCAGTTATCAAAACCGTCTATCATTGGCTGTGGTTTCTTTGCTGATGAACTAGGTGAAGTGGTTCCTTCTAGTTCTTTTGGCATCGGAACAAGATGATTGAAAAAACCCTTGTCCTTGTCTGCCTGAACTGAATCCCAAATTTTCTTAATCTTTTCTTTAGGACCCTCTATTGTTAAATTGTTATTACACCAATTTGGCATATTGCCCTCCTTTTTAATTGTTGCCTTTGTTGCCTTATATCTACATATTATAACCTTAGGAGCAATAAGTCTACCCCTAAGATTACCAATATATCTATGTTGACCCTGGGTTTTTGAGGTACCCCTGCTTTCAGGCTCCCAAACTATGTCTCGTATCCAAATCCTAACCCTTGTCAATCTACATAGCCAGTAGGTCAAACTACCTCGCCATTTTATGGTTTATTCGATCTATGATCTGGGCAAACCGTCCGCATCGGACGAAAACCTTTTTTGGCACCGTGTTAGGCCACTACCAAAAAACTCTAAAAATTATCATCTTGACTTATTATCCAAGCCAACCCTAAACAGGCTCCTCCGAAGAGTGATAACAAACCAATATCAATATCCCAAATATCTCTAGACATTCCATCATAGATCATCATACCCAATCCGATTGATGTCAAAAGAATTACTGCTAAAGGATTACCTATCATTCCACCTCTTTATTTCTGTTTCACCATTTGGTTTTCTTTCATGCCTTAGATAGCCACCATCGATCAAATTATCGATTACCTTGGCCACGGTCTCTCTATGACCGCCCTTGCCAATATAATAACCAACAATTGAACCTAATGTATAGATTCCTATGATCCAATAAGTGTCCATATTAGGCCATCTCCAATTCTGATTTCTTAAACTCTAATCTATCATCATTGGTCTCTGCATCATCATCGAGGATAACAACCTTGTTGCCTAGGTCCTCAACAATTTCTCCTGTGATGGTCAAATCAGACCAATAAGGATCTTTCCAAATTACCTTATCACCTATGGTCATTAATCTGCCTCCACAACTTCTACGAAACCATCTTCTTTTGCATCCGGATCGTCTGGATCATAATCAACCTTGCCTATCACTTTGGCAAGTTCTCCATCTTGGTAATTACAATCTACATAATTGGTTTCAACACCACAAGTCTCATTGGTAATGGAAGTCTTGATTTCATCATAATCAATTCCACCACCGTCTAAGAATTTTTGTTCTGCTTGGTCTTCATTGTCAGCCAAAACATCTTGAACAACTTCTATGGTGTAAGTGGTCACCTTTCTGTAAACCTTCTTACCTAGGTCGTCTTTGCTAACGAAAATATCACTGATCTTATTCATTATGCCACCACCTTTACTTTTTCTTTTAGATGACTTTCTAACATATTGATATGGTCTAAGATTGCAACTTCTTCTAAAGGCTTAAACCATTTGTCATCGTACTTCGCATAGAACCAAGTAATCTGTTCATTGCCTAAGTAATCTTTCTCACCTGTGAATTTACCTAAGTAAATATAATCTTCACCTGAGTTGAAACCTTTGTCTAGGTAATCGTCTTCGTCTTTGTAGATCTTGTATCCACAATCCTTTTCGCCTCTATCACGGCCATAATAAACATTCTGATAATCATAGGATTCTGCTTGTCTATTATCGAAGTCAATCTTTTCACCTATGAAATGACCCCACTTACTTGCATCACCTAATTTGATTGCCTTAGTCACCTTGTCTGCTTTATACCAATTGTCAACAAGGTTGTATCCTAGTCCGCCTGGGTATCCGTCCCAATGCTGATAGGAACCTATAATCTGATTTTTTTGCTGAATTGCCACTCTTGCTCTGGTTGCCATCTTTTTGCCTCTCTTTCTAAATTGCCTAATTATAGTTTTATATTATAGCCTAACCTCTAAAAGGTCAACCTCTTTTTTACCAAAATAGTTGGTAGTCCGGGCGGGATTCGAACCCACATCGCTCTCTAATCTGGAGACTTTGCCGAATATAAACCGGGTGTTTTACCATTAAACTACCGGACCCACAACTATCAGTGAACTATTGGATTATCAGGTTGCTCCTCTTGATCAGGATGCCAGTGAGTGACATCACCAGTTAGAAATCCATAGTCACAATAGAATATAGACATTCCAGGCCATTCCTTACCTTCTTCATCAACATAAAGGCCTCCATAAAAACCTCTATGACTGCCTACCAACTCAAAGTAATACCAACAAGGCTCTCCTTCTTTTGGCAGTCGTTCATTCACACTAATCCATTCCATATCAATCTCCTTATAAATGATTGTGGTTTGTGTTCTAGTGGATAGTGTCGTATCCGGGTATTGGATTTTCGTGTTCCGTGACGGACTTGATATTTTTTGGCTTTACCTCAGGACATTCTTCTTCTAATGTCAAACAGGCATCTTTGAAACTTAATGCAACCACTTCGTAGATTTCTCCATTATCTAGTTCAAAGTGATACAGGGTTGGGGCTCCCATTTATTACTCCTTAACAACTGAAAGGTTCTGTTTAGGAAACAATGATCTTACATTGTTGACCTTTGGCGGAGTGGGTTCTTTTGGTGCCGCCTGTTCGATTGCTGTCAATGTTGATTCTAATTGTTGGGGAGTAAGAAAACCTATTACCCCATCTTCATTATTGATTCCTTCTAACCAAACTGAATTATCATCTTGGTCTGTGACCATTACTTCATAAAGTCCTTTGTTGCCACCATAACTCATATTGGTCATAATGATTGAAACCTTGTATCCGTTTTCAAATGCTATGTTGGCCTTGATGCCACACATGGTAAAGGGAGGCATTTTGAAATCCTCAAAAGGTACAAATGGTATATCGATAAATTTCATAACGCCTCTCCCTAATTATTTTGTTGACGAAGTCTTTTTCTTACGACCTTTTTTCTTAGGAGCAAGACCTGAGGCATAATATTGCTCTCCTGTCATACCTGGCGGAATGATTTCGATCTTTCCACCTTTCGCTAAGAACTTTTTAATGTCCTCGTCAAGTTTGGCTTGTTTTCTTTCTTGTTCTGTTAGACTATATTGCATATATCCTTAAATTATACTCTAAATGGTAAAAGGTCAACCATAGAATTTACCAATTATTTCTGAAGCCTTTTTATAAAGACTCTTATCACCTCTGCCTAAAACTTCTAAAAGGTCTTTCTTTTCCTTCATATAGACTTTGGCGAAACTTGGATCGTATTCTGTAATTGAAGCGGAGTTATCAATAAGGTCAGCCAACTTGATTGTTTGGGCAGGTGTACCTACGCCAGACAACCTTTCTCTTTCGAATGCCTTTCTTGATGCTCGATTACCTTCCCTAGGCTTCTCAGTAAGTTCCATCACATATTTGAAAACAATAGGACCAAACTTATTAAAGATCTCTGTAGGGTGTGTCGGAGTGTCTTCCAATACGTCATGCAAGACCGCCGCCGCCAACATTTCTTCTGTATGATTTTCTGTGGACCTTACAAGTTCTGCAACCGCGATGGGGTGATTAATATACGGCTCATTCGTATATTTTCTTTTCTGCTCACCATGTGCCTTCGTGGCAAACTTGACTGCCTCATCATACAAATTCATTATTGAACTCTGCCTCATCTACTTCCCAAATATCATCGAAAGACACGACGAATTCCTTTTTCGATTCCGTGTCTTTCACTTTCACAAGTCTCTTCTCCGAATCTCTTTGGAGCAAGATACCTAAACTTATATAATTGCTCACACCCTTCAACGGAACATCAGTTAGATTAGGGTGTGGCTTACCATTCATATCAACCATAGTCTCTACCTTAAACTTGCAGGCATAACTCTTTCCTGGTGTGATATCTTCAATTGGAATAAATTTTTGTTCGTCCATCGAACTACTCCTTGGTTAATTCTTGTACCACTGAAGCACCAGAATTGATTCCGTCCTTTACCTTATCAAGGATTTCATCTTTCTGACTTGGATTCATATAAATCTGATATCCAATTACTCCAATGAAGATGCCGATTGCTATCTTTAACATAAGTCCTCCTTTTTGTTAATGATTAATTCTAATCCTATCATATTGGATAGGGACTCTGCCATATGTGGCCATTTCTTAACCAGTGAACTTACGAATTCATTTCTTTGTTCTAGATCCATTCTAGCAATGGTTTCAATTACATCATCAATCATATCTTAATACCCTCTTCTTTATTTTGTTTTATTTTAGAGCCTTTTGACTTTTTTGTCAACCTCTTATTGGCCTTAGGTATGATGTTTATTGCTGACACCAAAGCGGCCATATCACTGCCACCCTTGTCTTTTATTTCTTGATAGGCCTTTTGCCTTTCCGAATACAATTCACTCATAGGTACTTGCTTCTGGACCATTCTATTTGATTTCCTGTTAGGATCTTTAAAATTCTTTTTCCGCTTCATAAACATTAGGCCTTTTCATCTTACCAAAGATGCAGACCACTCTCGCATTATATCTTTCTTCAGTCATTGCCAATGACCTTAATTTATTCTCCCACATACCTCTGGTCAACTCGTCCAATTGGGGATTGTTATCGAGCAGACGCCTAATGCTATCTGCTCTCTTATATTGAACTTCTTCTGAAAAAGGACCCATTATAATGATACCTCATAAATTTCATCTTTTAATTGTCGAAGCCAATCTTTGGCTCCTTCCTTATCACCATCGTCAATGGTATCGATAATCATATCAATAACACCATCAACACCTTTGATACCATTCAATTGGATTTGATTTAATAATTCTAATTTATCCATATTAAACCTCCTCTCCAATTCCAAGTTTGGTGCAATGAGTCGCTGGAACTCTCCAACGGCCGTGAGTACCACAATCAATTGTGATATATTTCTGTGCCACCTTAGTGACCTTGCCCGAATGTTGAATACCTCTTCGACCAGTGAAACCTGCAATATCGCCAATCATAAATTTTGCGACAGCCTTTCTGCTTAATTGATTTCTTTTAAGTTTGATCGCCTCAATGACTTGATTCAATTGATCATTGTCATCCATTTTGTAGATTAAGTCTACGGTCTTTGTGACTAGGTTATTCATATGCCTCTCCTTTGTTGCCTAATTATTACTTTATTATATTCTCTGACTTCTTAGAAGTCAACCTTTTTTTTGACGGCTCCTCGTTATTCCATAACCAAAGTATCAATAAGATAAAGGAATATGGTATTCCGATTGTTAAAAGCATCGCCAAAATTATTTCACCCATGCAAGAACTTTCCTAAAAAATCTGGCTGTCTATTTCTGCCTTTCTTATGACCTAAATAGTTGGCGCCTTCATTTATTACCACTGGCTGGCCATTTCCTCTATCGCAGACCCAACCATGTGGTCCTTGCATTACTGCCTTGGCTGTGAAAGTTTGACCTTGTGGTGTTTCATACCACACCTTGTCGCCCTTTTGGATTTCATTGAATGATTCATCTGTCCACATATTATCGCTCCAATATGACATAGTCACCAAAGTGAAAGTCAAAAGTCTTCACTAGGTGTTCATAGTCACCCTGTTTCATTTCATCTATGATCACATGGTAGTTCATACCTAATTGTTCTGCTAACCTTTTCGCATAGGCCATCAAAGCAAAGGCATTACCATCTGGACCAGTAAGGTCAATGACCAATTCTTTCTGTGTCTTTTCCCTGATCATAATTAACTCCCTGTCACGACAGCATAAGTGCCGTCTTCGTTTCTTTCGAAACCTTCGATAAAAATATGATGATCTGGATTGCCATCTGAGTCGACAGCATTTCGAATGGCACTATCACAGGCCAACCATACATCACACCACAAACCTTTACCACCAACTACCGCTGAGGTATTGTATCCCCAGACAGAACATTTATTAGTGATAACCGTACCAGGCACAAATGGACTCTTCTCGCCCATCATGCCGTTATACTGAACACCGAAGATCGGATCGTTGTCTGAATAAATTGACCAACGAGTTTGGAATCCACATGACCCACCATAGGTATCATGATAGTCCATCTCTTTCATAAACTGATCTTCTTGAACTTGATTTTCCATATTGCCCTCCTGTTGGTTGGAAATGTCTAAATAAAGATTTGTCATTAGTCTGCCCTACTTCCCATATATGCCTTGAAGCCATATGCTCTTAAAACTTCTGCATAAGCCTGGGCACCTACTTCTTTGCAATCCATTGATTGACCATTATGTTTCGCAGGATCCCACATTGTCATTGTCTTTGGTCTGTATGATTTCTTAAATCCAACTGACTCTAACATTTTCGCTTCTTTAGAGTTCGTTCTGCCTACATTTACATCTACCCAGGCGAAACCACAATACATTGGCTCTCCGTATTCATTGCCACCTGTCTTTGTGTTCCAGTCTTGTAAGAAATTATGAACGGCTGTCTTCGCCGCCTTTGTTGCTTCGTAATGTATGTCTTCTATTTTTATTGCCATCTTTGCCTCTCTTTGTTGCCTTGTTTTTTTAGCCTATATATATAATATAGTGTCTGGGGTATCAAAAGTCAACCCCTAATTTACCAAAAAATTAACTTTTTTTATCCACTATATCCATTGCCCATTGGTCCCAAGGTTCTGTTTTGGTAGCCTTTAAGCAATTAAATTGAACATCACAATGATTCGCTAGGACCTCATTTAACATCACATCTTTGATGGTATCCAAGTCCTCCTGATCATTGGTATCAATCCATAGGGTACCATACTCCCAATTCATATATGGCATTGCCTTTCCTTCTTTGTGAAACCTTTCTTTGATTTCAACTATTGCATGAGTTTCTAATCCCATTATGCAACCTCCTTCGCTCTAAATTCTAATTCACGGTTGACATCTTGTTGAACTGACCTTAACATAATAGAAGTATCAGAACTACCCCAACCTTCACCTTCGGGCCAGTCCCCAGTGAAGAAGTAGACTGACTCATAGATAACATTTAATAAAGTAGGATCTTTAATTTGAAGAAAATCAACCGCCCTATGCATCATATTATTAGTAAGGTGATCCTCACCTGCATAATCCCAATCAATTTTATTGTGAACATCTTGAATCATATTTTTTGCCTCTCTTTGTTGCCTTATTATTCTTTTATAATAATGCCACAGGTCAAAAAAGTCAACCTTTTTGTTCAGGAAAGAATCCAGTGAAATCAATGGTTTACAAAAATAAGAGAATCTTCTTTACCAAAATATTCTTAATAGGAATAATTCTGCCAGCCACCCTCTCGCTCCATTTGTCTCTGAGAAGCAAATGGTTCATTGGGGATAAAAATCCAATCCTCTCCACATTTGATGCAAGGCTCTTTGAGGGTGCCATCATCTGCAGAATGACCCATCAGCCATTCATTGTTATGTGTAGTGACACTCGCACAGCCAGTAGTGAGGCATATTAATAGTAGTGACGCCATAGTGAGGCGTAGTGACGAGAAAAGCCTTTTGTAAGTCGTAGTGACAGCCTGTAGTGATATCATATTGTTGTTCCTATTACAATGAGGGTTCCTATCAGTAAACTGATATAAAGTATTAAGTTGTTTTCAGGTTCTAACATTGCCTTTGTGCCTTTTTTAGTTATATGTGTATATAATAACGCACTTTGGCACGTTTGTCAATGATAAATGGGCATTTTGATGTTCAAATTCATTCCTGCTACCAATAATTCTGCCATTTCTTGGTTAGCAATGGTACCAATTACCAAATCAAACACCGTATCCAAAATAACTGAGTTACCTAGATCGTCTTTTACAATAATAAATCGCATGGTTATAATAATTACCAGATATGCACAGCGGGGCCTTGCATTTAAGAACTTGTTTTTAGGTTATTTGAAATACCTACAGCGGGGCCAGTAATAAATATTAATGTCCGTCCGGACAGATAGGAGAACTCCAATGACACAATTACGAGAATTCAACCTAAACATAAAGGTAGGCGATAATATATTAGTAGGCAAGAACGATGAGCCTGCACAGATAACAAAGATAGAATATTTTAACAAGTCAGGAGATTTAACAATTAACACAACACGTGGTCCACGAAAGGCACTTACATTCAAGTTATTAGATTCCAACAATGGTAATGTTGAGTGTCCTGCGGATAAATATAGATAGCATGAAGATAATAGACTTAGACGAAAAGATAGAAGCAGAAGCGGCCGCGAGTGCGAAACTTTGTAAGAGTTCTCGTAGTAATTCTTCATTGGGTGCTTCTGCCTTAGCCAGTTGTAAAAGTCAAGGTTATCGACGTCGAGAAGGTGGAAAGTCACACAAGATAGGCTCAGTGAGAAAGAAAGTCGGGGGTAAAAAAATAAAGGGCAAGAAGTATGGAGGTCCTTTACCGGATTATAGTTAATGACAGCACAAGCCTATTCTGGAAAAATGCTTGTCGCGGCCCCAAGTTTAGACGGTGACGAAATTTTCTCTAAATCAGTAGTTTACATTTACCAACAAAAAGAAGATTTGGTATTAGGTTTAGTTTTAAACAAGCCAAGCAAACTTAAGGTCAGCGATGTTTACAAACTTAAAAGTGGCGAGCCTGCAACACCAATGCCTGAGCATTTGTATAAAGGTGGTCCTGTAAACGACCAAAGTATTATTTTACTGCACGATAATAATTGGAACTCAACGTCTTCTACCAATGTAGGGCACGGACTAGCAGTAAGTTCAGACGAACTCATGCTTGAAAAGATTCTTACCGGGAACAGACCTAAACATTTTAGAATGTTCTGCGGTTGCAGTACTTGGCACCCAAGACAACTTGCTATGGAATGTCATACAAAAAATTGGATGCTAATAGATGATCCGAAAGAACATTTGTTCTTCAACCACGAAGGCAAGCAACAATGGTTAAAAGGGATAGAAGTTGCTGGCACAGAAGTAATGGACAATTACTTTTAAAAGGAGAAAAAAATGAAATACTTAATTACAATCGTCCTTGGTATGTTGTTATCGTTCTCTGTGTTTGCTTCGCCAAATTTAGATGCACCCACAGACGACAAACCAATCATACCAGCACCAGAAGATACGCCTAAACAATATCTTCCTATTATGATCCAGTGTGATGCGGCAGATAAGTCACTTGAGATAATGAAAAAGTTCAACGAAGAACCATTTATCACAGGTATCTTTCAACTAGTATTACCATCAGGTCAAGTTATACAACAACCTGGTGCAGTTTATATGAATCCTGCTAAAGGCACAGTATCAGTAGTAGTTGGCTTCACAGAAGCAGGCAAGATTTGTCATATATTGAATGGTAGTGAGTTTGGTCCAGCAGTTAGCCAGGGTTCTTTTCTTAAGTCGTAATAATATACGCATATAAATAGAGTTATGATAGACACGACTCCATTTGAACGATTAATCTCTGACCTAAAAGAGAGCGGCAAATACCGTGTGTTCAATGACATTCTTCGTGAGAGAGGTGAGTATCCAAATGCTATATGGTATGGCAAATATGCTATAAAAAATATAGTCAATTGGTGTTCAAACGATTACCTAGGAATGGGCCAGTCTAAGATTGTTCTCGATGCCATGCATACCGCACTAGATCAAACAGGTGCAGGTTCGGGTGGAACTAGGAACATAGGCGGGACGAGTCACTATCACGTAGCACTTGAAGGAGAGTTAGCAAGGTTGCATAGCACCGAGTCCGCTCTGCTTTATAGTTCTGCCTACGTTGCAAATGAATGGACACTGATTGCTTTAAAACGTATCGTTCCCGACATTGTGTTTTTAAGTGATAGCAAGAATCATGCTTCTTTGATACAAGGTATAAGACACAGTGGTGCTGAGAAACACATTTTCAAGCACAACGATCTTGAGCAATTAGAGACTTTACTTAAGACTGTCAAAGGTACTCCTTGCATTGTCTTTGAGTCCGTGTATAGCATGGATGGGTTCGTAAGTAAGATTCCTGAAATTTGTGACCTAGCGGATAAGTATGGTGCCATTACATATATTGATGAGGTTCATGCCGTTGGCTTATATGGGAATAGAGGTGGCGGCTTCACTCAGAAGTTAGATGTTCAAAACAGAATAGACATCCTAAATGGTACACTAGGTAAAGCCTTTGGCACACAGGGCGGATACATCGTTGGTAAGTCTGTTATCTTAGATGCAATTCGTTCTATTGCCTCTGGCTTTATCTTTACTACATCTATGAGTCCTGTGATTTGTGCAGGTGCTCTGGCAAGTGTTAAGTATGTGTCTGACCATAATGAATTAAGATTACAACATCAAGAAAGAGCAAAGAGATTAAAGACTCTTTTCAAGAATAAAAATATTCCAATGATAGAAAACGAAACTCACATAGTTCCGGTACACATTGGTGACGCTAAAAAGTGTAAACAAATCAGTGATACACTTATAAACGAATATGGAATATACTGTCAAGCAATAAACTATCCAACAGTCGATGTTGGCACAGAGCGTCTAAGATTTGCTCCGACACCATTCCATACTAACGCAATGATGCACGACTTAAGAGACGCTTTAGAAAAGGTATTAGATGAATATTAAAAAATATATATGGATGGGGTTAGGCTTTTTATCATTAGGCATGGCATACGTTGGAGTTATTGTGCCAGGCATTCCTTTCTCTATCTTCTTGGTATTTGCGGCATATTGTTTTGCTAAAAGTTCTAAGAGAATGCACGACTGGTTATACAACCACAAATACTTTGGTCCGTTTTTAACAAACTGGGTACAGAAGAAAGTGTTCCCAACCAAAGGAAAATATTTAATGATTGCAGTTATGGCTTCCTCACTTGCTTTCTTATGGTTCACAACAGAAAATATTAAAGCATTGATGTGGAGTGGAGGCTTTATGGCCCTTGTGGCTGTATGGGCCTGGAGATACCCTGGTTCTGTTGCAGAACAAGAACGTAGGTTGAAAGCAGGCGAAAAGGTAGCATGGCTGAAGTAGACTATTCACAAATGGATGGCGTGTCAGTACTTTGGCACATGATATCTACAGGAGATCCCGGTTTTATGTTTATCGTAGGACTGGGTGTCTTCTTTTTGATAGTCAGTGTTGTCAGTGATAGATACATTGACAAGGACACAGAAAAACAGATAAACGAAAATCACAGAGACTATGGACAATATTAAAGTTGTAGATGATTGGTTTGATCCTTTAACACTTAAGATTCTTAATGATAAGATTCCTTTGTTGCAGTGGAGTTTTCATGAAGTGGTAAGTGAAAGCGAAGGCAATCCTGTAGAACGTTTTATGACTAATAACATATACGAAGAACAAGAATTAGATAACGATCCACAGGTAGTGATTCCTTTAATTGATAGAGCCTGCCAAATGCAGTTAGCAAATATCTTTCCTAACATACAACAGAATGGATTAAAGAGATTAAGGTTTAATGGAACCTTTGCAGGTGATGGTTATAAGATGTACCCCCATGCTGACATACATGGAGACCAAGACAGTGTTTGGACTATTGTTGTGTTCCTAAATGATAGTGACGGAGGTACAAGTTTTTATTCTGATAAGGGTAAAACAAAAGTAAAGACTGTAGACTTTAAACAAAATAGAGCAGTCATCTTTCCTAGTAAGATTTGGCACAATGCTGAATCACCTACACAATCTTATTGGCGAGTTACAATAGGTGCGTGTTATATGTTTGAAACTAATTAACGAAGTCTGCGTTTATAATTATTCTTGATTGATCTTTTATAGGACTACTGCCAGCATGGTAGTACAAACCATTAAAGAAAACTGCTCTACCTTTTACAGGCTTTACAGTTTTATATTCTCCAAATTTAGTTTGATCTGGATTGCTTTGATCAAACATCTTATCAAAGATATATGTATAACCATCACTGTCATTAACATAATATATACAAACAGTGTGTGGACTAGGCATATCAACGTGTGGTTCAAAGCATTGTCCTTCCTTAAAGTCAGGATCCTGTAAATTTAAATTTGCTTTAAGTCTATGAAAGCCATTGTTAGGATATCCTTTTTCTTCTGCAAAATACTTTATAGGTTGTAGGAAAGTATAATAGTTGCTCATAGGGCCTTGCTCGTCATCATAGAAAGTATGTACAAAGTCATGCGTGTAATGATACATAGGATCATTTAGTTTAGGTCTACCACTGCTTTCTCTAGGACGATAGTACCAAGGAAAACTATTGGCAGTCATCATTATCTCTATTTCATCTTGAAACTTTTTAGGTAAGAAGTTATCTATTATTTTCATTATACAAAATTAGGTCCATGGACCCACCCCACTAGTGCTTTTCTCGTACCAGAAGTAACAGGTGTTACTCTGTGTAGTATGAATGACGGAAAGAATAAGATGCTATTCTTTTTCATCTTCATAGTGTCTGGCTTATCACCAAACTTATATAATTCTAATTCGCCACCCTCGAAGTCATCATTTAATAAAATGCTAAACGATATCTTACGTGCATCATTTTGTTCACCTTTTAGAGTTGCATCAGTGTGCCATGTATAATGTCCTCCGTCAGTGTACTCACTATATTGTATTGGTTCTATGCTACTGATTTGAAAGTTATACTTGCCTTGGTTAACTCTTTCAACCAGTTGATGTACTTCGCCATATAAATTCTTTTGTGCGTCTTCATTGATGTTTATCCAAGTGATGTCTGTCTTCCGTATGTCTTGATCATCTCCGTGCTTTGATGTTCCTGCTGATTGTGTAGGATTATCTTTTACATATTGTTCAACGTATTGTAATGCTTCTGTTGATAAAGCATTTTCTAAATAGGCTTCCCAAGTTCTATCTGGGTTTGGATTTCTTATGTACATCATATTATTAGGTCCGCATTTAATATAATTCTATTCTTGTTTTCTATTGGACAATTACTGCTATGATATCTTAAGCCATCAAATATAACTGCCCTACCCTTTTTAGGTGTTACTCTTTCTAACAATTTAAATTCTTTTGGTTCACCCTCTTCTTCAAACATCTCCTCATACAAATAAGTGTCCCCGTCACTGTCGTTGACATAATACAAACATACCAAATGGTCCATTGGCATATCCACGTGTGGTTCTTGTTTGCTATCTTTGTTCCAACCTTGCACAGGTACAGTCATGTTGGCCTTTAATCTATAATAACCTTTGCTCATGTAACCCTGTGGTACAAAATGTAGAAGTGTTTGCACCAGTCCAAAGAAAGAACTTTGAACACCGTGTTCTTGATGATAAAATTGATGAGTGAATCCATGTACTTGTTCTTGGGATTCAGCCGAATTAATGTTTGGTTGGTAGTACCAAGGAAAGTCGTGTCTGGTAAGAACTTGTTCTATTTCATCTTGGAAACTTTTGGGTAATAAATCATCTATAACTTCCATACTATTAGTTATAAATGTTTTGCCCCTAGCAACAAATTAATGGTACTAGGGGCCGATAATTTTTTGTGTTATCTGCTATGCAGGCATATCATTTTTCTATATACTTTCTACATTTTATTTTGCGTTTATAAATTTGTAAAACGCCTCCGCAGTCTCTAGGACTTGATTTACGCCTGGAACATTTGGCATATCAATTTTATTAACGATATGTCCTGTTTCCTTATCTCTTGAAACAGTTTGTTCCCAACCCATCCACTTTGATGAATACTCAAACTCCGTGAATTGTTTAGCCATGTCTAGAACCTGTGTTCTAATTTCATAACCATTTTTATTAAATTGTACTTTTGGTAAAGTTTCTCTTACGGATTGTGCAAGTTGTTCTGCACCTTTTTCGATACCTTCTTTGAATGTTTTATTCATTTTAGTTCCTCCTGTGTGTATCTGTGTAAAAGTATTTAGTAATGACAGTAGAAATAAGGCTTATTTCCGGTATCTAGAACCATTTATGGTCAGTTTACTATCAAAAAAGGTGCTTTAAATAACACACCAACTCACGTTGGTAATAAAAAAGGAGACATCCTATGAAAAAACTTATAAAAAGTAAAAAAGTATGGATAGCAATAGCAGTGGCTATTATCGCTATCGGTTATTGGTGGTACACAGGACAACCTGCACCAATTGAAGCAAAGTAATTTAATCAAAAAAATAGGGCAGTTCTTTCACTGCCCTATATTTTATTTTTTTCTACCAGAAATCCAATCTATTTCGTCTTGAGTGTAAGGCCACATAATTTTTCTTTCTAATAAATGTAATGCATCGCATTAAGTAGGACAACGCCTACTAAAATTGACATCATTATGGTTAATGGAATAATCGCGTGTAAAAGACTCTTCATGCCGCTTTGCCTCTCCAAGTTGCTACTTCCTTACCTCTCATGTAATGATCAGCAGGATCGTATTTTCTCTTAAATGTTTTCATCTTGTCTAGTCTATGAATTGCCTGAGTCTTTTTTGCCATTAGTTTTGATCTTTCAATCAATAGTGCCTTTGCCTCGTTATGTAATCCCTGTGATGCTAATTGAGATGCGGCTCGAGTATAGCCTATAATCTCACACCAGTTTTTGATCTTCAATAAAAGTAACATCGTTTAATCCTTTCCTAATAATAAAACCTTTGTTGTTTTCCATATGGCCCAACCTTGACCGTGCCGTTTGAGATGGCTCGTTGACGGCGCTCAAGGTCATAATGGTCAACAGACCGAGAGAGATAATCCTCTTCCCAATCAGTTGCAGTGAACAAATTCTTGATCCAAGTAATGAAACTACCCATTTAGGCCGCTCCTTTAACTGGTTCTTTATTATCGTTTTTGGCAAGTTTCGTGAATTGACCCTTGTGGATCGATGGTACTTTGCCTGGGTTGTTTAACATAAAATGATAAGCATACTGCCAATCATTCTTATATTCTGTTTTGGCCCATGTCTCTAGATCCGTACGGCGCCTATCTTCAGGCCCGCTTGTCACCCATGACATGAGACCACTTATTAAGTGTGTCATTTATATCTCCTATATCATGTGTGCTTAAGGAAAGCAATACCCCAGGTCTTTTCCTGGCGTCAGTAGTCTTTGCTACCGTCAATGCCGCTTTGGGCATCGTCATTTGCTATTTTAGAAGTGCTCTCAACTTCCCGGTCTATCCCAGTGTCTATGTGTGTGTCATCGGAAAAACTTGAGAAAGTCTTTGCGTCGACATTGGTATTTATAAAAGTAGCATAAAATTCACCTCCTAAATAGAGCAGGATCACTGTACTTTTTTTGCATGGCTGTCTTGCTAAAAATAAAATGATTAAAGTATATGTTTGCTCTGGTAAGATACTATCTAAATAATTGTATGTTCTTCTTCAAATCCAGGCGCAGGAAGTTGTCCCAATGGCAACGTTGGAAGAAGAAAGCCCCTAAGGTTCCTGCAATAACTTGTCCTGACATTGATGCCCTAATAGAAACTTTGGACAAATATGTTGGCAATAGAGAATTTAGTAAAAGTGCCAATTACAAAATCATACGCAAACTTGAACAGTTGCGTAAAGCCAACGATTGCTTAAGAGAAAGCGGAGCATACTGGTATAAGATTGCCAAGTACAACCTAAGGTATAAAAAATAATCCACATTGTAATCAAACTGTAACAAAACTTTTCTTGACTTTTTGTAAATAATATTGTATTAGTAATAATACCGGGCAGGCAAGGCTATCGAGCCTGCTCTCACTTAACTGGTGTTACGTGGTAAAAGCGGACACCAAAGGAGATAAAAAATGGATGCAGTCACTCTATGGATGGCAGTTGGCTTTTTATTTGCCGGATATGCCGTCATCGCAAACGATTCAGTACAAACATTAGGTACCTGGATCGCTTCAAACAACGAAAAAGTAAACTGGAAGGTCATGTGGGGAGCCGCTTCGGCAGTTCTACTATACACCTTATGGTATGGGTGGACCACAAATGGTGGTGACATCAGTTATGGTCGACTGAACAGGATACCTTTTCAAGAGATACAATGGTATCATGCAATGGCACCAGCACTACTATTAGTGTTGACAAGGATAGGAGTACCAGTTAGTACTTCGTTCCTAGTGTTAAGTGCATTTGCTAGTACGTTTGTATTAGAGAAAATGCTAATGAAATCTATGATGGGATATGCAGTCGCGGCTGTGGCGGCATATTGTATTTGGATTGTTGTTAGCAAAATACTTGACGAAGCAAAACCAGTCAAGGAAGAACATAAACGTTATTGGCGTATAGGCCAATGGGTTACAACAGGCTTCCTTTGGTTTACTTGGTTAAGTCATGACATGGCAAATATTGCCGTGTTCCTACCAAGACAGATACCCTGGGAACTAATGATAATCATATCAGTAGTTTTCATAGCAGGACTTGGCTTTATGTTTAGAGAAGGCGGAGGTAAGATACAAAAGATTGTATTGGAGAAACACAATACAAGATATGTAAGGTCAGCGACTATCATTGACTTTGTGTATTGGTTGATCTTATTCTTCTTCAAAGAACTTAATGATGTGCCAATGTCAACGACTTGGGTATTCGTAGGATTACTTTGTGGTAGAGAACTTGCTATGGCAACTGTCACAGGTAAGGAAAAGTTTAAAACTGTTTTTCCTTTGATAGGAAGAGACTTCTTTAAGATGATCGTAGGATTAGGAGCATCAGTAGGAGTAGTTTTAGCAATCCATTACGTAATCGTTCCAAACGGTTGGTAATCTTTTAAACACCTTTAGAACTCTAGTGCCATTACATTTAAATAATTTATATGGCACTGGAGAAAAAAGTCTGGCTAAAATTAAAACGTAAGTCACCTAAGGTGCCGGACATAACTTGCCCCATCATT
>MDTE01149969.1_pt1 | contig 18466 bp, 18 predicted proteins | sample 811231 | NCBI WGS metagenome assembly MDTE01 (sample SAMN05326651, study PRJNA326480) | marine metagenome | isolation source: seawater | place: Indian Ocean: Red Sea | collected 2010 | reverse complement strand
TCGGCAACACCTCGTACCAACTGTTCGACCAGGTCCATCTGCAACAGGTAGGTCGACCCGGGCGCGTACCACTCGACCATCGTGAATTCGGGATTGTGCTGCCCCCCGACTTCGTCACGGCGAAAAGCACGAGTCACCTGGTAGATCGATCGGGCCGAATCGGCAACCAGCCGTTTCATGGCGAACTCGGGCGAGGTTTGCAGGAACAGTTCCTCATCACCCAGTCCCGACACGACGAAAGGCTCGATGTGCTCATCGACGCACACGTCACCGGAAAGCAACGGAGTCTCAACCTCGAGGAACCCCGCCTGGTCAAAATCGTGGCGGAGCCGAGCCAGCATTCCGGCCCTCACCTCAAGCACCTCCCACGATGCGGACGGCCGCCAATCGTCGGGTGGGGAACTCACAGTTCGGCCCGAATCGCCCGAGCAAGCCGCGACATTCCCTCGGCAAGCCGATCGGCATCCTCGACACCGAAGCTCAACCGCAACCGGTTCCGGGGCCGGACTCCGTCGACACCGATGTAACAGAGGTCACCGGGAACATACATCACCTGTTCCTGCTCGACGGCTCGGTTGAACAACGACCCCCCAAACCCCGCGTCCACATGTTCGGGCACGGTCATCCAAACGTAGAGCCCACCACCGGGAACCAGCCAGTCAACACCCTCAAGATCTCCGAGGTGCTCGGTGGCCGCATTGGCCAACACATCTCGCTTGGCGGAGTACGTCTCGCGCAGTCCCTCGACATGTCCGTCAAAGAGCCCGTCTTCAAGCACCGTGGCCAACAGGTGCTGGTTGAAACTGGCGGACCCGAAGTCCTGGTTCCCCTTCAGATCCCGCACGGGGCCGACCAGATCAGGAGGCAGCACGCCGAACCCGACACGGAGTCCCGGCGAAAAACACTTCGAGAAGGTCTGGACCAGCGCCACCGTTTGACCGTCCTCATCAAAACCCCAGGCGCTCGGACGCGGCGACCCGTCGAAATACAGTTCCCGGTAGGCCGCGTCCTCGACCACCAGCATCCGTTGGCGATCCGAAAAACTCTCCGCGATCTCCACCAGGCTCTGCCGCCGTTCGACAGCCAGGCTGACGCTACGAGGATTGTCGAAATCACTGACGACGTAGATCATCTTCACCCGCTCGAGCAGGCCGTCGCCATCAAGTGACTCCAGGGTCTGTTCCAGCGAGTCGATCCGCATGCCATCTTCGTCGGCGTCGACAGCCACCGCCCGGGCTCCCAGGCCTGTCACCGTTCCAAGCATCACGTAGTAGGTCGGGTCAGCGATCAGGCAGATGTCGCCGGGATCCAGCACGGCCTCACACAACAGGGCCAGCATCTGCTGTGAACCGGTCGAGAGCATCAACTGGTCACGGTCGATGCCCAGTTCGCCGACGGACGTCTCCTCGAGACCTGCCAGGTACTCCAGCAACAGGTCACGAAGCCGTTGCGAGCCTTCGGTCGTCCCGTACTGCAGGCCGGTGCGAGCCATCGAGTCGTCGCCCAGCATCCGCTCGGCCGCCTGGCGTGTCACCTCGACCGGCAGTGTCTTTGGGTCAACCAGTCCGGCAGCCAGCGAAATGCACTCGGGGTGGTCGACAGCCTGCTTCATCATGAAGCCGACAACGTTGTCGGCCGCCCAGTCTCGCCGTTGGCTGAAGACCGGAGCAGAAGTCGAAGTCCCTGGAGTCTGCATCGTCATCGAAAACACCACTGGAAGCCGGCGAGAGACACAAACAGGCCACCACGTCAATCAGTCGCGACGCAGCGTCTTCCGTGCGTATTGTATCCCATCGACCAAAACATCGATGTCAGACGAGTCGTTGTAGGGTGCAAAACTGGCCCTGGTGGTAGCGACCACGCCCAAAAGGCTGTGCAACAGCATCGTGCAATGGTGCCCGGCACGGACCGCAACCCCCTTCCGCTTCAGCAATTCGGCCATGTCGTGCGGATGAACCCGCTCGTCGCTGAAGCTCACGATCGCCCCCTTGTGCTCGACAGACGGACCGTGAATCAGCAGATCCGGAATCTCCGAGAGACGCTGTTGCGCCTCGGCCAACAACGCCTGCTCGATCCTTCCGATCTCATCAAAACCGACACCGTTGACGTAGTCGACTGCCGTCCCCAGCGCGATCGCCTGGGCCACCGGCAGTGTTCCGGCCTCGAACTTGGCCGGCAATTCGGCCCAGGTCGACTCGGTCATCCCGACTTCACTGATCATGTTTCCCCCACACAGGAACGGATCCATCTGTTCCAGCCACTCGCGTCGGCCGTAGAGCACGCCGACACCGGACGGTCCGTAGAGCTTGTGGCCCGAGAACGCGAGGAAATCGACCTGGGGATTCGACACGTCAACAGCGGCATGCGGCACGCTCTGGGCACCGTCGACCAGGACCAACGCCCCCACCGCCCGAGCCGCCTCGGTCAAACGATCAATCGGATTGATCGTGCCCAGCACGTTGGACATGCCGGTGACGGCAACCAACCGCGTGCGGGAACTCAGACACTCGTCAAGCCGTTCCAGATCGAGCCTGCCGTCGCCGGTCAACGGGATGTGACGCAATGTCGCCCCGGTCTGGCGGGTCACCTGCTGCCAGGGAACGAGGTTCGCGTGGTGCTCCATCTCGTTGACCAGCACCTCATCACCCTCGGACAACCGAGACCTTCCCCAGGCCTGGGCCACCAGGTTGATCGACATCGTCGTCCCGGAAGTGAAAATCACTTCCTCGGGCCGCTCGGCCCCGATCATGCGAGCGATCCGCTCGCGGGCTCCTTCGACCGCCTCGTCAATCTTCACGCCGAACTGGTAGACACCGCGATGGGCATTCGCGTAATAGGTTTCGTAGCACTCGCTGAGTGCATCGATCACCACGCGGGGTTTCTGGGCGCTGGATGCACTGTCGAGATACACCAGTGGTGTGCCGTCTGCCAGTGGCTGGCCCAGGATCGGGAAGTCGCTGCGGATACTCTCCACGACCGTCAGTCCTCTTGTCTCGGCATCAGGATCACGGAGAGGTGCCGGTGGAATCATCTTCCGAATAGACGAGTGTCTTGAGCGCCTTGAAGCCCAACAATCCACACCGTTGCCGGGTGGCAGTCAACCGAACCTGGAGCAGGTCGAGCATCTCGGAGGCCGCGAACTCCTCGATCTCCTCCATCGTCTTCCCCTCAATATGCTCGCAGAGAATCGAGGCCGCAGCCTGGCTGATCGCACACCCCTCGCCGTCGAAGTAGGCCTGTTGGATGCGTCGCTCGGAATCCACCTGCAGTTGTAGCTCCACCCGGTCACCGCACAGCGGGTTCCGTTCGGTGTGAGAGCAGCTGGCGGCCTCGAGCTGGCCGCGATGATACGGCGACTCGTAGTGGTCCAGGATCAGTTCGTCGTACAGCTCGTCGCTCACCGACGCCTCCCGTACCAATTCGCGCCTCGAAGACGTCCCCTGTCCGTGCGACAACGCCTCCTGACAGCCTCCATTCTAGGAGGCGTCCCGGGTGACGCCAAGGGGCAGGTCTCGAGGCCTGTGCCCAGAGATCCCTCAGAGAATCTCGAGGTCGGGCAGTTGATTCCCCGCGGTGACGTGACGTGCCACCTCGATCGCCACCTTTTGGCTGATCGCCACCAGTTCCTCTCGCACCGGACTGTCGGAGGCGACCAGTGTGCTGATCCGCCCGTCGTCGCCCCGAATTCTCACTTCCGGATCCGCCGGCAATTCTCCCAACATCGGGATCTCCAGTTCCTCGGCCTTCGCCCGCGCACCACCTCGACCGAAGATATCGCCCGCCATGTTCTCGACCATGCCCAGAACGGGGATCTTGACCTGGTTGAACATCGAAACCGCCTTGACCGCATCAAGCAGTGCCACCTGCTGAGGCGTACAGACGATGACGGCCCCGGACAGGGAGAGCAATTGCGAGAGGGTCAGGGCCACATCCCCGGTCCCCGGCGGCATGTCGATGACCAGGTAGTCCAGTTCACCCCAGTCGGTAGCCTGCAGGAACTGTGTCAGCGTGCGGTGCAACAATGGCCCCCGCCAGATCACGGCCTGGTCCTCTTCGATGTGGAATCCCATCGACATCAGCGGCATCCCATCGACTTCTAACGGCTGAATTCGCTGCACCGGCTGGCCATCGGGCCCGGGCTGTTCGACGACCGACGGTTCGCCCTCAGCTCCCAGCAGGTGTGGAACACTGGGCCCGTAAACATCGGCATCCATCAGGCCCACTCGGGCACCGGAGTCTTTCAAGGCGAATGCCAGCCCGGCAGCCACAGTGCTCTTGCCCACGCCCCCCTTGCCGCTGCCGACGCAGATCACGTTGGCGATTCGCAGCCCGATCTTTCCTCCCGAATTGGAACCACGAACCGTTCGTTCGAGTGTCAACTGGACATCAGCACCGGCCGCATCCCTGACCAGTTCTTCGAATCTCTCTGGCTGCGGATACGCCGTTGTCGGCAGCTCGATGGTCACCCGAGGGGTCCCGTCGCCCGACTCGACCGACCGGACCATCCGCAGCTCACCAAGCGGTCGTCCCAGCTCGGGATCCACGATCGACTCGATACTGGTTTTCAACTCCGTGTCATTCATCGTCAACCTATACCTTGCCACCGGCCACCGCCGGTATCACCTCGACACTTGTTTCAACACACGCCGACAAGTCGCCACCAACCGTGACGGATTGACCGGCTCGAACAGCACTGCAGTTGCGCCGAGTTCTCGCATCGGCCATTCCAGTCCCGCGGTTTCCTGCGGTCCGATCACGACAACCGGCCAGTTTCGATCCCATCGTTCCAACAGTCTCAACACTTCCGCCTGCCCCATTTCGAGGTCGACCACCAACATCCCAGTCCGAACTCCAGCTGACAGCCCGAAGAGCTCCGACACGCTCGCGGCCGACTCGACCACATCATCCCGATTGGCCCCAGCCGTTCGCAACCACTCGATCTCGAGTTCGCCACGGAACCGACTGTCCCGCTCGAGAACGATGATCGTCGACACGTCGCGGTCCCCAAGGTCGGTCACCACATCGGCAGGAACCCGATTCTAGAGACGCCACACCTGGCGGGCAATGAGTCGCGAATCTTGCCGTCGTCGCGGTGTGTCAGTAGGCTGCACCCCACCGCGACGATCGCGGGATCTCGGCCCGGCCGTAGAAACCGGGCCTCCGTCACTGAGTTGAACGAAATGGACTTTCCAGATGACAGAACAGAATGAAGCGTTGGTCAACATCCTGATGGGGAGCAAGTCGGACTGGAGCACGATGCAGCATGCTCGTGACATGCTCGACCAGTTCGGAATCGGCAATGAATGCCGAGTGCTCTCGGCACACCGAACACCTGAAGAGACTTCCGAGTATGTCGGCGGAGCCGAAGACCGGGGCGTGGAAGTGATCATCGCAGCAGCCGGGGGAGCTGCTCACCTGGCCGGTGTTTGCGCTGCACACACCGTACTGCCGGTTTTGGGCGTGCCGATGACCGGCTGGGCAACCGACGGACTGGACGCCCTGCTGGCCACTGTGCAGATGCCCCGAGGAATCCCGGTCGGCACCCTGGCCATCGGCAAGGCTGGAGCCGTCAACGCCGCGCTGCTGGCGATCGCCATCCTGGCCGTCAGCCGCCCGGAACTCCGTCAGAAGATCAAGGACTACCGCCGCGAACAGGCTGACACGATTCTCGGCGAAACGCTCGAGTGAGCCCCAACCGCCTCAGCCCTCGTCAAAACGGATTTCGAAGATGACGCGGCTCGAACCAGCGGCCACAAGTGAATGATTCCGGGCCACGCAGGTCCTCGCCCCGCGTGGGATCTGCCGTGGCCATGGCCGCGGCGGTAACCTGCCTGGTCGGGGCTGGTGTCCGCCTGAGCATCCGGGACTCCGTCGATGTCCTGGGTGTCGTCTACTACGCCACGCCGTGGCCGGTGTTGGCGGCGTTGATGTTGTTGGTGGCCGGAGGCCTGCGACTGCGGAACCACTCGAGGTGGACGCGGCCGTTAGCCACCGTTGGCCTGATCTCTCTGGCCTGCTGGCTGATCCTGTCGTACTCGGCAGCTCCGGAAACAAGATACGCGCCGTCCGCCCTGACCTGCCTGTCCTGGAACACCGACCACGGCCACTCGGGTTGGCGTCGGATCGCCCAGGCGATTCGCAGCGAGCCCACCGACCTGGTCTGCCTGGTCGAAGCCGGACCAACCGAACCCTCACACGAACGGTTCTGGCAGACCGCTTTTCCCGATCACGCCATGGGAGGCCTGGGCAGTGGGATCCTGGTCCTGGTCCGCGACGGCAGCATCCGCCAGGTTCACTCGGGATCAATTGACGGCAACGCCCGGTTCCGACAGTTCGACGTCAGTTGCCGAGGCGAACGTCTGACGCTGCTGGTTGTCGATGTCCGCAGCACTCCCTGGGTCTCGAGGCGGTCGGCCCTGGAAAAACTCGTCCGGCTGATCGAACCGCTCGGTGATCAACCTGTACTCATCACCGGAGATTTCAACACTCCGTCGGACTCGGCCTGCTTCGACACGTGGAGGATTCAGTTGCAGAACGCCTGGGAGGCTGCCGGCAACGGATTTCGGCCCACGTGGCCCGTCCCACTACCCATGCTCGACCTCGACCAGTGCTGGGGCAACCGGCTCGTGGAGTTCGTTCACTGCCGAGGCGGATGGAGTTCGTGGTCGGATCACCGACCACTGATCACCACGTTCACTGTCAATCGGCCTTGATGATCTCCAGGTCCCAGCTGCAGTCAATGCAACCCCTGACCGACTGGTAAGCCGGACACTTGTCCGCGTAGGACTCGAGCGCCCGGTCCACCGCCTCACGGTCGACTTCCCCACCGTCGTCGTCCACCGCCAGGCGATAGTGCAATCGGATCGCGGTGATCCGCAAAACGTCTTCCACCTCAGCGACATCCCCCTCCACAGAAGCTGTCAATCGCTCGGCCGTTGCAATGGACCGCGCATCCAGCGCGGCAGCCAGGGTACCAGTCAGTCACCCGGCCACACCGGCAATCATGTGGTCCAGCGTCGCAGGAAACTCGGGCCCCGAGAATTCACGCCCATACTTTTCCGCGTAGAAACTCCGGATCCCGCCGTGGATCCCAAAGTCAAGCAAGCCGTCGAAGCCCTCGATCTGGGCCGTCCGATGTGGCCCCTGCCGCTTGGTGATCTTGATCCTGCTGGTGTGCACGACACTCATGACTGGTCCCTGCAGTGGGTTGTTGCCGATAGCCTGAAGCTCTCGCATTGTCGAAACCCCGAGCCGACTGTCAAACCGCCACCCGCCACCCGGTCAACAACTCCCAGCACGGCAGGCCCGTTGACGCCCCCCCCACGAGCCACCCACAATGCGTGGACCAAACGGACAAATCCCCGCCGAAGAGACCAGCAATGAGCCAAACCCAGGCAACAGCCAAGTACCACCTGGTCGATTTCTCCGAGATCCCCGGAACCGAATGCCCCTGCGGATCGGCCCGGCGTGCGTTCGCCGACGTCGAATCCTACCCGGGCACGATCCACGTCACCGACATCTCGGCTGATGCCAAGCTCCACTATCACAAACGGCTGACCGAGACGTATTACTTCCTCGAGTGTGATGAAGATGCGCAGATGCAATTGGACGACGAATTGATCCCGGTGCGGCCCGGCCAGTGCATCATGATTCCCCCCGGCACGCGGCACAGGGCAGTCGGAAAGATGAAGGTGCTGATCGTGGTGCTGCCGAAGTTCGACCCCGAGGACGAGTGGCTGGATTAAACCAGTCCACGACGTTTTCTGACGAACCACTCCAGTGACACCAACCCGACGAACAATCCCAGCACGTACCAGTTGTCCCAGAGATCGATGACGCTGGCCTGTGTCACGCCAGTCGCCGCAGGTTCGGCGGCCAGTTGTTCGACCGCTTCACCGAATTTCTCGGGAGGGAACCGGGCACCGCCGCTGAGTTGGGCAATCTGCTCGAGCAACCCCGGGTCGGCAGCGGGATCGTCAAGTTCCAGGTCACGGACGTTGACGAGAAACCGTGCGCTGGCCGGCAGTCCGATCGACTGTCCGTCCCGGCTGGCAGTCACCTCGACCCAGTAATCACCCGCCTCGCCCGTCTCGGCGAACTGCGACGAAAACGCGTCGACATCCCTGCGAGGCCTCAACGCAACCTTCCTCTGGCCCGGTGCCAGAACGCTGACCTGGAACTGCGCGTCATCGATCGGCTTCCCCTGATCGTCGCGTGCTCCAAACCGCACCGGCACCTCCGCCGCCGCGTTGAACGTCCGCGGCTCGACCTGGACCCAGACCGGCTGGTCGGTGTCATCCTCTTTGCGAGCCAGCCAGAAGATCATCTGTTGCCAGAACCTCTGGTGCACCTCGCGATGTCCGAACTGAAACCAGAAGAACGTCGAATCGCCTGCGAAAGCGATCAGCCGACCCGTGCCAATGTCGGTGGCAACCAGCAACGCATTCCCATCCGGATCCCTCGCCAGGACGTCCACGAATTCGTTTTTGGGACGCAGCCGATTGGCCTTCTCCAGCGGTGGCAGTGCCTCCCAGCGGGCCCGGTTCACCTCCCCCGAATCGGCAATTCGCATGATGTAGTGAGCCAGCCCCGAATCGGTGGGGATCACGCGTATGTCTTTCATCAGGTGAAGATCGGTTTCGATCGGACCATCCCCCTGCACTTCCGCGGCATTCATCGCCACAGGCATCAACTCCGCCAGTGGAGTCGCCGAATATCCGCCGGCCCCGAACGCCTGAAAACCGCCCAGCATCAGCAAACCAGCCCCATCGCGAATCCGCGCCGCCAGGCGAGACAGTTGCTCTCGGCCCAGGACGCTGGCCGGGACGTCCCCGAGGATGTAGATATCGTGCCGCCCGGGAGCAAACAGTTCCGCATCCAGCCTCGCCCGACCGACTCGTCGGCCCGGACGCACGATGTGGGATTCGAGCTGGATCTTCTCCGAAGCTCTCAGCAACTGCACACTGCGAAGTTCGGGCCGGGGACGATCGATATAGGCCACGCGGATGCCACCGCGGCGAACGCTGATCAACGATCGGCGGCGGTTGTTGGCCTGTCGGACCTCGCCGTCGAGCGGTTCGACCTCGACCGCAATCTTGAATTCTCCCGGCCGGGTCGGCACGAACGACAGTTCGACCTGGCGGACATCCTCATCCTGAGTCGTGGACATGCGACGGATGGGCGATGTGCGACCGGTTGCCGGCGGCTGCACCATCAAACCCGACTGACCAATCGTCTTTCCGGCCCGGTCCTCAACCAGCAGGCGAACCCGGACATCTCGTCCGGCCGCCCCGACCAGCCTCACCCTCGCCCGGACAATCACCGCCTTGTTCTCGAACACCACGCGGTCCACCAGCAAGTCGTCCACCGAGACATCCAGTGAGTTGTCGCCGGCCCCGGAAGCGCCGAAGGGCACGGTAAAAACACGAAGCCCCTGGTCACCAAGCATTCGGGCCACGCGGCGGGGGTCGAGATCAAACGGGGACACCGCCCGCTGGGCTCCGTCGCCCATCAGGATCACTCCGCTAATCTGCTGATTGCGAGCCTCCTCGAGAACTTTTTCGAGCACCGTGCCCATCGCGGTCTGGTCACCCTGGGTCTCCGAAGAGGGCGCCTGATCCCGCTCGAGATTCAACGGCACAAGCTCCCGGTCGAAATCAAAGAACCTCACCTCGGTGTTCTCACCGATCTCTTCAAGCTGTGCCCGAAAAGCTCCGACGGTCTCGACCAATGCCGCCCGACGTGTCTTCCCTCCGGCCGCATCGGGAACCTCCATACTTCGTGTGCGATCCATCACCACCGCGAACACTCGAGGACGACTGTCGGGCTCGATCACCTGCAGGCTCGGTCGCAACATCGTGAACGCCAGCACTGCGACGACCGCCAGCCGAAGCAAAAGAAGCAACCGGCCGGTCCCGGCAGAAACCGCCCGCAAGCGACGAGGATAGGTCCAGACGATCAGTCCCACGACCGCAACCAGAACCGCGACAACCAACCCCCAGTGCCAGGCGGGTGCCATATCGAAGCGAATCACAGGCCACCTCCCACGCTCTCGGACGTCATCTCTGTCCCGTGGTCGGCCTCGTAAAAGCGGTTGGCAACCAGGTGTTCACAACAGAAGACAATCAGCAGCAACAGCAGCACCATCGGAAACACCTCGCGGCCGATCCGCATGTCACCGACACGTCGCTGCAGTTCTTCGAGATCGCCGGCCAATTGGTAACGGTCGGCCCCGAGCACCGCATCAAGATCTTCGGTGGTCATTCGGACCAGGTCGCGCTCGGCGGCATCGAGATTCAGGCTGAAACCCGCCCGCCAATCCTGTGCATCACCACGGCCCCGAACCGAGTAATGCCCCAGGGCCTCAGAGACATTCACCGAAACAACCTGCCCCGCCTTCGACTGTCCAGGCCTCTGGCTGCCGTCGGGAGCGACGACCGAAAACTCGGTAACCGGACGAGGCGGAAACAACTGCACAGACAGCGACGTGTTGGCCTCGTAGGTGTAGGACTCTCCCGACCGCTGAGCCAGGTATCCGACCAGTTGATCAACCAGTACGACGAACCAGTCTGAACGAGCCAGGTCGTTCCAGTTCCAGCGAAGATCCAGCGCCGAGGCAAGCATCAGCGTGCGACCTCGGCCGAGAGTCCGTTCCAGCAACGCAGGATCTCGCGTGTCTCCGGTGAAGCGTGCCACCACCTGACCACCGGGACCAGGTTGCAACCTCCAGTACAGCCGGATGTCACGGAGCACAAGATCCCCGGCTCCGCCAAGATCGGCAAACAGCTTCAGCGCCGGATGCGTGGCGTTGCGGAGATCGAGGAATTCGGGAGGGGTGAATTTCCGGGAAACATCCAGCGAGGCCGGCAGCACGGCCTGGGCCGACTTGCTGTTGTAAGCGGTCGGCTTGACGCCACGATCCTGTTGCCAATGGACCGACGACCCCAGCACCACGCCCAGCCCGCCACCCGCCTCGACGAAACTCTCGAGTCCTCTCCAGGACTCGTCACGGATTTCCGGAACGTTCAGGAGAATCACAGTCCGAAAATCGGTCAGTTTCTTGTCCCCGAGACGATTGGGAGGCACGTGTTCACACAGGAACCTCGCACGACCACGCTCAACCTCCTGCCTGGGGGCCAGAGCTTCGATCAGGTACGTGGCCTCCGCCGACGTCGGAGCCACCACCAGCACGCGAGGAGGTGACGCGACTGCGACGGTGAAGTATCCCACGTCGTCGGCGGCCAGCGGGTCACTGGATCGCAACCGCAGTTCCCCCTGGACGAACGGCCCCACCAGCCCATCGGCAACAAGACTGACCGTTGCCGCAGATTCCCCGACCAGCTTGACCTCGGCCGATCCCCGGGGAACCCTCTTGCCCGCACTGCTGATCACGAACAGATCAACAGTCTGGGCCTGTTCCCCTTCGACACCGGTCCCGTCAACGGCCGCTGTAATGGTCACCGCGCCGCCATCGGCTATAGTCTGCCGCGAGAGATCGAGCGAGGCGATTCCCGTGTTGGTGGGATTGTCGACACCGGTGTCGACCACGTAGACCCCGCCCAACCACGGGCATTTTTCCACCGCTGCGGTGAGCCGATCCGCAGCGGACCTCCCTCGCGACCAGGCCCCCCTCGCCAGGTCAGTCAACACATAGATCTCACGGACAAACGGATCTTCACCACCGGCCCGGAGAGAGGCTCGTTCGCGATCGGATTCGAGCAGCGACAGTCCGCTCTCGATGCATCCGTTGAGCGTACGACTGACCGGATGGAGTGCCAGTTGTTCGATGCGGCGTTGCAGGGCGACCGGACTGGACTGGAAAATCACAAACCGTCCGGCCGATGCCGAAGGATCGCGATTCTCGTCGCCGCCCCCCGACCCAACGGCACCGCCAGTCGATTCGATCGAGGTGTCAATGACCGCAACACGGCTGCCGGCGGGCAGTCGATCGAGGTGTTCCCGAGCGATCTGCTGGGCCACTTCCAACCGGGTCCTGCTCTGGTTGCGGTATTCCATGCTCTGGCTGGTATCGAAGACAAACACGGCGGTGACTGGAGCGTTGCGTGCCGCCCCCGCCGACGGATTGGTCACTTCGGCAGCCACTCGGGGGCCGTACCACCCCCCGGCCCACAGTGCCAGCAACAACGCGGTGACCACACCCAGTCCGCCTCGCAACAGTGTCCGGCGAGTCGAGAACACATGACCGGGCCATTCGCGGCGACGCCAGCGATGGGTCACCACGCGGTAAATGACCAGCGGCAACAGGAACACTGCCAACAACCCCAGCCCTTCACCAGGCCACTGCGGCCAGTAATCCGCCGCCGGCAACTTCGGCCGGGCCACCGCCAGCACCAACAGGGCGATCAGGAGAATTCGCAGCAGCAGCAACCAGATGTGTCGAAGCCGCAACCGGCGACGGTTGTGGCGTCGCCTCGCCTGGAGCAGGCGCAGGGCCGGGAACAGGTGAGGCTTGGGACGGGCCCGCAGCAACATGTGCAGGACGACCGGCACCGCGGCCAGTCCGAGTCCATAGATGATGGCGGGGTTGATCAGTTGCATCGGGTGACGACACCAATCGACGGGTCCGAGGACATTCTAACTGCTCGAACCCGTTTGCGAATGGCCGAACCGAGAATCGAGCTCATTCGGTGCCCGCGATCAGCCCCAGCACCTCATCCCTGATCTCCGCATTGACACTCAATCCGTTGCCACCGTCAACCACGGGTCGTCCATCGAGAGTGAGGAAGTGGCCACCGGCTTCCTGCACGATCGGCAGCAATGCCGCCGCATCCCAGACGTTCATCACGGGATCGACCATCACGTCAGCACGGCCCGTGGCCACCAGCAGGTGTCCGTAACAGTCGCTCCAGCCGCGGGCCAGAGATGAACGGCCACAGAGGCGGTCGAACACGTCCTGCCGCCCCAGCGTCCTCCAGCGGGTGATCGTGGTCGTGCAGAACAGGGCCTCATCGAGTCGCTGCACACTCGAGACACGGGCAGGACGAGGGGCACCGCCACCCTGCTGCCACCATGCTCCCAGGCCTGTCCCACCGTAGGCCACTTCGTCCAGGGCCGGCATCCGACAGACACCGGCCACCATCTGCCCATCGTGTTCCAGTCCGATCAGCGTGCCGAACAACGGCACGTGGTGGATAAACGACTTGGTGCCGTCGATCGGATCGAGAATCCAGCGAAAGCCGTTCGTACCGGGGGTCTCTTCGAACTCCTCTCCCAGCACCCCGTCCTCAGGCCACTGCGCCGCCACTCTCTGCCGAATCAACTGCTCGGCCTCCCGATCGGCAGCGGTCACCGGTGAATCGTCTCGCTTGCGTTCGACGACCATTCCCGCGTCGTTGTAGTGCCGCATGATCAACTCGCCAGCCTCGGCGGCCACCGCCACGGCAAAATCGAGTCGCCCGGAGTAATCGTTGATCACATCGCTCATGTCAGTTCCTCCTCGAGCCGGTACAGGTGCTCGCCGGCTCGCCGCACCAGCAACACACCCTCATCCTCCCGATCGGCAAATGACTCGACATCGATCGATGCCGGATCACGCCACCCCAGGTTGATGCGTCGACAGGTCTCCTCGGACAAACCCGTGGCCAGTGTCACGTTGATCCGAGGCTGCTCAACCCCGTCGACCATGCTTCCCCCCCCACGGACGTGGGTCGAGTGAGCCAGGACACCGCGAGGAATCCCGGCAAATCGCTCGGGCTGGCTCGTGAAATAATCCCGCACGTGGTACCCCACCTGTTCGATCAACCGCCCGTGCGTGACCGAGATTTCCGCCAGGTGTGGGGCATAGATAATCAACTCGCCCCCATCGGCGACAACCGGTTCCAGCTTGTACATGCACTTTCCGGCCACCCACAACTCGTCGTACATCGCGGGAGCACACGAGAGTACGGTGTCGAACGGATGGGGTTTTCGCAGAATGTGGATTCGGTTGGAGAGGTCCGCCGCACCGGCCCAGGCGTCCTCCGGTGTTCCATAAAACAGGTCCAGAACCCCTCCATCACCACCAACGACGAAGGCCACACAACGGCGATCAACGGGGATCATTGCCGCGGCGCGGTCCACCACCTCGCGAACCGGCGTCCCGCTGACCCCGATGATCCTGGCGTTGGTGATCAGGGCTCCCAGCCAGTGGAAGAAATTGAGGATCTCGGCTCCGGCGATGCCGGGAAAGAAGTACTTGTTGCCACCCGAAAAACCCACGACCTCGTGAGGGAACACCGGTCCCAGGACCAGCAGCAGGTCGTAGTCGTCAATTCGAGAATTGATTTCGACGGCGACATCCTCCGACAACAACCCCTCGGAGATCTCGGCCGTGTCGGCAGCAGTGAGCGTCCCAATTCTCTTCAGGCGGCCGGGATGATCCCACTCGTGATTGAACAGCCCGATCGAATCCCCTCCGTCGATCTGTTCAATCCCCAGCATCGTCGCGATCGCGGAGGATTCCATCGCCGGATGAGTTCCCAGTGCCACGATCACATCGACGGCCGCTGCAACGGGTCCGATCTTTCGATGGAGGGCCCCGAAGAGCAACGGCAACGGGGCAGTGCGTGTCGAATCCGGCACGACCACCAGCACGCGTCGACCAGCAAAATCTTCGACTGGCAATCGCGAAGCAAACCACTCCTCGACCGAACCGGGTTCCAACGACTCAGCCATCGTCGAAGACGATTCGGTCATGGCGTCCCCACGGCGGCCGGATTGCCTCCGACAGCGAAACTGATGCCAACAAACACGATGTACAACAGCACCAGTGGCAGACCCATCGGTCGTTCGAACGTGTTCTTTCGCACAGCGCGGAAGATGAACAACCGGAACAGAACCAGAATCGCCAGCATCGCCGGCAAGTGGACGTAGAGGAACACCTCCGGAATCCGCGCCGCACTGTCGACGATCGGCAACGGAGACGCAATCGCCGATGCTCCAATCACGAACAGGACGTTGAGCACGTCGGCACCGATGACGTTGCCAACCAGCAACTCGGGATGGCCACGCCGGATCGCGGTCATGCCGACCACCAATTCGGGCAGGGACGTCCCGAAGGCCACCAACGTCGCCGAAATCACCACCTGCGGCACCGAGAGCCTGAGAGCCACCACGGTGACCGACTCGATCAGAACGTGGCTGCTGACAACCACCACGGCGGCTCCGATCAACAGGATCAACAGAAGCACAGGGGCGGCCTTCACCGGGCCGGCCTCGTCCTCTGTCTCGGGCGACGCCGACTCCATCGCCGCTCCCTCTCTGCTCCATCGGACCGACACAATCATGTAAAGAGCCAACAAGGCCAGGAACATCCCCCCGGCCCACTTCGGGATCTCGGCCGAATCGCCATTGGACATCCACATCGCGTAGCAGAGCCCGGCCAACAGCACGGCCGAACCGAACTGCACCCACCCCTGCCGTGCCAGCAGAAACCGGTTGACCGGGAGACGGACCATCAGGCAACCGACCCCGAAAATCAGCCCGGTGTCGGCAATGATCGATCCCACGGCATTGCCCAGGGCCAGACCACTCTTGCCATCCCACGCTGCCATCACGCTGACAGCACACTCCGGAGCAGTCGTTCCCAGACTGACAATTGTTGCTCCCACGATGATTTCCGGAACGCCCAGCCGCCGTGCCAACGCGCTGGCCGAATCGACCAGCCAGTCCGCCCCGGTCATCAGGGTGAACATCGAGAGGATCACCAGGACCAGCAAGCCCCATTCAGGCAAATCCTGGAACCATTCACTGGGAATCAGATATTCCACGGCCTCTCACCACCGTCTCAAATCGTTCGGAGCGGCCATCCTAACGCTCGTCCCGACTCGTCGGAAGGCTCGCAAACCCCAATCGATCAACGTGCCCCGATCAATCCGGTTGTAACGGTCCTACCGACGGATGGTCGGATGGTATGGCTTGCAACCACAAAAAACGCGGGTTTTGACGGGTGTAGCGTCCGATAGAACCCTCTGGGGAAAAACCGGACCTGCGCAAGGAACTCGGCAAGTGCAACGGGAAATGAACGTCTTGGCGCTGGTGAAGAACTCGGAACGCTACGTCTTTCTTTATGACGACGACAGCACCGAGGCTGTCCTCCAGAAGCTCGGCCAATACGCTGCCGACAAGGATCTGAGTTTCAGCTGGTACGACGCCGCGGTACTCAGCCAGAAGGTCCGGAGGTTGAAGGAGGAAGCCGTAGCCGAAAAGACGACGGTTTCCTCGACGTCTTCGCATCCGAGCCCCGTGGCATCCGAGCCGGCTCCGGAACCGGCTCGGGAATCGGTGCCGTTGCCAGGACTGAGATTCCGCGGCATTGGCCGGATACCCTGACACATCGAGGCACTCGCATGCAGGCAGCCATCGACGGCTTTCTGCGTTACCTGCGGATCGAACGCAATGCGTCTCCGCTGACGCTGAAGTCCTACGGCGAAGATCTGTCGATGCTGGTCGAGCACTTTCGGTCGAGCGAGGGTCGACTGCCGGCCCCATCGGATGTCTCGATCGGACAACTGCGAGCTTACGTGGCCAGCCTGCACGAACGCGGGTATGCCCGCAGTACGGTTGCCCGGCGGCTGGCCAGTCTGCGGAGCTTCTTCGAGTACTGCCGCCGAGAACACCTGGCTGAGTCGAATCCGGCCCGTGCGCTGCGAACACCTCGCCAGGGCCGCCGACTGCCGCACTTCCTGACCACCGACCAGGTGGCCACGCTGCTCGGGGCACCCGCGGCTGACAAGCCGGCGGGCCTGAGAGATCGCGCCATCCTCGAGACTCTCTACTCGGCCGGACTGCGAGTCAGTGAACTGGTGGCGTTGGATATCGGTGACTGGGATCGGGACAGCAACATCCTGAGGATTCGCGGAAAGGGTCGGAAGGAACGAATCGCCCCAGTCGGCCGGTTTGCGGCCCAAGCCCTGACAGAGTGGTTCGAAGCCCGGACGGTGGCCACCGATCTTGGTCCGCGTGACCGCGACGCCATGTTCCTGAATCGTTTCGGCCGGCGTCTGACGTCCCGAAGTGTGGGCCGGTTGCTCCAAAAACACATCGCCACCGCTGGCCTCGATCAACTCACATCGCCCCACACTCTCCGCCACAGCTTTGCCAGCCACATGCTCGACGGCGGGGCCGATCTCCGCAGCGTCCAGGAACTTCTCGGCCACAAGAGTCTGACCACCACCCAGATCTACACCCATGTCAGTACACGTCGGCTGCGGGAGACCTACGAGCGGGCGCCCCCGCACGCACAACGCAGCAGCCCGTCACATCGGTGAACCAGCCGCTTTGGACAAGCTGGCCGCGTCTCAGCCAACGGCCTCGCGTTTCCATCCCCGCTCGACAAACAACGGGACATGTTCGGGCGAGACAAACAACCGGTCCTCGGAATTGGGAACCCGGTAGTAGTTCTCCGGTCTCAGCAACACGCCGTCGTCAGCGGTCAGATCGATGACCCACCGCGATGGACGTTGGCGCCGTGAAAGAAACCGCAGTTCGAAGGGTTCCAGTTGAAGAGGATCGGTCGCGTGGAAAATGCCTCGGTGAGCGGCCCGTGACGCAGCGACATCTCGACGGACGCGACCGAGGGACTTCGAGAGCAGGATCTGCCGCTTCATCCCCTTGGGATCTGGAACCGCCTTGAGGATCGAATCCTCCTTCCGCCACGGATTGACGTTGGGCCAGATGAAATACGGGCTGGCCTGGCCGAGTTTCAGCAGTCGCTCGTTGTAGCTGAGCGGCCTGGGTGCCGGCTTGTTGCGGTTGGGCTGGTTGCGGTTGATGAAACACAGGAACCGACCGTAAATGTCCATGATTTCGTAACCGAAGACCATGAACATCTGGAACGACTCGTCGGTCTTCTGCATGACCTTCATGTCCGAGACAATTTCCCGCTCGAGCGCCATCTCGGCTGCCCGTGCGTGACGGTGGTGATTCTCAGCGGCGTTCTCACGCAACCGCCCCTTGAGCGACTCGACCAGTTCCGCCGGCAGTTCCTCGGTGAATTTTGGCCAGTTCTTCGCGAACGGATCGGCCAGGAATGGTTTCCACCGTTCGTCCTCGATCCCCACGAACTGGGTCGTTCCCGGAAACCGGAAACTCACTTCCGCGGTGTCGATTCCCAGCAGCCGCACCCCGATGTCACCCACGGCGCTGACGATCAACGTGTCCCCGTCGTGAGCCTGTTCAGCAACCGTCCCCTGGCGACGCATTCTCTGTCCCAACCGAGCGATCCCGCTGGTCAGGTTGGTCCGGTCGTTGACTCGAATCGCCCGCGCCATCTGGTCGTCTCCCTGTCCCGACTGCCGATCCCGAGGCGACCGGCCGTACGCCGGTCCGCCCAAGGCGAAAGAATAGCACGGCGACCGCCGCCTCAGGTACCCTTTCCATCCGTCCGGACGGGCCTTAGATTAGCCGGTGCGGGGGCAACCAGGCGGGCAACGAGGCATCCGATGATCGTCAGTTGGGAGTGGCTCGG
>MDTE01140308.1_pt1 | contig 18467 bp, 18 predicted proteins | sample 811231 | NCBI WGS metagenome assembly MDTE01 (sample SAMN05326651, study PRJNA326480) | marine metagenome | isolation source: seawater | place: Indian Ocean: Red Sea | collected 2010 | reverse complement strand
CCTGAGGACGGAATAGAATGAATCAAGGGACTACCCCGCAGTCCGACAGACGTCCCGGGGTGGGTCAGGCGCCTGAGCGAAGCAGTGATGGTGGCCGTTACGCCCCGGGGCACACCTGGAAACCACAAGGTGCTCATATGGCGGGAAATTGATGCACAGGCTCGGATTAGTTGGAGGTACTTTCGACCGATTCCACTCCGGACATATGTCATTGATAGAAACCGGACTCTCGAAGTGCCAAAATCTCGAGATTTGGATTACTAACGACGAAATTGCGCAGTCTAAGAGCACTAGAGTGAAGAACTGGGAGAGCAGATCCCAGGAGATCTTCCAATCTTTGGCAGATAGCTCAGATAGGGTCTCTACCCATGTATTGTCGGACGAGTTAGGGCCATCTCCAGATCATCCCGATGCTACAGCAATAGTATGCACTATTGAGACCACGTCTAAGTGCGAGGAGATCAACAATATAAGGTCTAAAAACGGACTGGAGGAGCTAGAAATTATCTCCGTAGAGAGAATTCTGGCATGGGACGGGCAGCCGATTTCAAGCTCACGGATCAGGGCTGGCTCGATTGACAGGAACGGTCAACCCTGGATTCCCCAATCATTCAGGGGGAAAGATGCCTCACTCACTCCGGAAGTCGAATCACAGCTCAAAGATCCATTCGGAGAGTTGATTGAAGGGCCCGAAGAAGACACATCTATTGCAATTAGATCGGCAATTGGACAGATCGGGGAAATCACAGGTCCTTTGATTGCAGTTGGTGACGTTACTGCTCTTGCTCTCCAGCTGGAAGGAAGGTCTGCAGATATAGCCCTGGTGGATGGAATGACAAAGAGGGAGGAGTGGCCCGATGCTAGGGAAATCGACCCTTCGGATTACGACAATATCCTGAAATGCTCCAGTCCTGCAGGATCTCTGACATACTCCCTTCTAAAAGCATGCGAAACAGCAATTTCCTCTTGGAGGGAATCCGGAAGGAGCACCCTCATTCAGGTTGATGGAGAGGAGGACCTAGCCCCCCTAATACTTCACCCTCTGGCACCTATAGGGTCCGCAGTCCTTTATGGCCAACCCGGAAAGGGCGTAGTAATTAGGTGGTCCGACGAAGACTCGAAGGGCAGGTGCAGGAACCTTATCAGGGGACTCGAGACCAACTAATCCGAAGATTCGGAGTCCTTTATCCAGTGAATCCCGACTCCTAGTGAGATTAAGGCAATCATGACCGAGTAAACCCCTGGGTCAACCCAAGTGGTATTCGAAGAGCTCCAGATTAGGTAGTATAATGATCCCGAGAGAATCATCCAACTAGCTATAGTTCTAGCTACCCCTTCCTCAGTTGAAAATACACTAGTCACCATTCTATCTTTTGGAAGGTCTGAGATCCAACCGCTGATTCCGTCTTCTCTAGCAGAATCCATTCCGACTACGCCAGCACCAATTATCGAAAGACTGAGAATTGCGAAAACTGCATCGTCCAACACTATGTCAAGGCTACTTGAATATGCCTCCCCTCCGGTAAGGAAGCCAATCCAGAGAACCTTGTTGTCGGGAGAATAAGCTCCAATTGTGATGTTGATTATTGTGAGGAGAAGCATCCACGAACCGACAAGAATAGCACCGCTTGAGAGGGTGCTACTTGGCGTTAGAAGGACGTCTTTCCATTCCGAATCCTCTTCTGGCATCGAGCCGCCGACCTGACCCTTCGGTTTAACGGTTGTCGGAACCTTTGCCTAGAGGTGGCCTTGAAGATTGTATTTCCCCCTGGAGGCCTCGTCGACCAGAGGTTCGTTCTCACTCATCAGAGAAATTGCATCGATTGCCTTGGGTATCGCAGAATTAACCTGCTTGCTTCTCCCTCCTCTGCCCTTGCTCACGTTCCTTGCCATGATTAAGCCGATTGTATCCAACTCGTTTAGCAGAGAGGAGACCCTCCTCGTAGTCAAAGGCTCAGTTCCAATCTTAGAGCAGGCCTCCGCATATGTCCTGTATACTTCGCCAGTCGAAATGTTCCTAAGCCCGTTTTCCTCGTTAAGGCAGATGGAGAACAAAACTAATTTCTGATGAAGTGGCAGCGTCTTTATCACAGGTGTAACCTGATCATACTCGAGTTGGCTCTGAGCGAGCCTAACGTGCTTGGTGTTCACCTTGGCCTGTGACCTCTGCTCTGCCTTTTGGACAGAAATTCTTAGCAAATCCAGAGCCCTTCTAGCGTCGCCGTGTTCTTGTGCCGCGAGAGCCGAGCAAAGCTTGATTACACCCTCGTCCAGAACTCCATCCTTGATTCCCATCAAAGCCCTCTCGATGAGGATATTCTGGATCTCAGTAGCAACATATGGGTGGAAAACTATGTCCTCCTGACTCAATCGAGAGCTTACTCGGGGATCTAGGTGCTGGGTGAAGTGCAGGTCATTGCTAATCCCTATAATTGAGCACCTCCCATTTTCTAGAAGGGTATTGAGGCTAGTTAATGCATAGAGTAGGTCATCACCCCCCTTGTCAACCAGGTTATCCACTTCGTCAAGGACAATGATGTGAACTCCTCCTAGCCTGCTCATTCTCGACACTAGAGTCTCTAGAACCCTGTCAGTAGGCCATCCCGTGAATGGGACTGGCAAATCGCCCCTCTGGGCCAACTGAGTGGCTATTGTCTGGACAACCCTATACTTCGTATCCACATTCCTGCAATTAACCTCGTATGTCTTCACAGTCTGCCCCATCTCCAAACCCTTATCCCTTAGTTGGGTTAGAACGAATCTGGTAACTACGGTCTTTCCTGACCCAGGAACTCCGTAGAGCAGCATGTTGGAAGGGATGTGTCCGTTCAGGGCATCAACCAGATTTCTCACCAAGGCATCAAGCTCATGCTCCCTGTGAGGTAGCCTAGCTGGCTCGAACCCATGGTCGAAAGCCCTCCTGTCGGTGAAGAGGCTGTCCTGGCCGAGTATCTTCTCGAAAATATTCCCATCCATTTATTTTCACCGTTGCAATTTCACCACTCACGGCCAATCCTCCACCCCATTGGGTTCATTGCTACTAGCGAGGTTCACCTAGCGAGCATGTTTGCGGTAATAAGAGTGTCTTGGAATCCCAAGAAGTGACTAACTTTTCACAACTCTGGTGATGGTGTTTTTCGAAACAGAAATGTTGGGTTTAAATTTTATCAGCATACCCTGCAATAACTCATTTTCATCAACACAATTTCAGTTATGTAAATTAAGAAAAAATTTCAAATTGTGATTTTTCCACACTTGCTTCCATAAAGCACGATCAACCAAATCCACATTCCCACAAAATCATCCATTTTGTTCACAGAATAGCTGCCAATCTGGAAAATGTAATTATTGATTATATATATCAGTTAATAAAAACTCTTAATTATTTACACTAAATCCACCATCATCATAGACAGAAATACTGTCTCCGTCATTCAGCTGGATTATGTTTGATGGCAGTTCTGCAATCTCAAATCCCTGTTCCAATCCGGGTGCTCTGGAGAAATTGTGAGTTACCAGAACTTGAACCTCAGGGTGTCTCTCCGAGAATGCCAACACATCGGAAGGATTGTGGTGATGAGGGCTACTTACAAAATCGGGAACTCCCATTTCCAGGATTACAATTTGAGAATCAGGCGCTCTCTCTTCTATCGCTTTGCATGGACCAGAATCTCCGCAATGGAGGATGCCAAGCCCACTATTGTGAACGAGCCTGTAACCGTGAGGATCTGTCCCAGGAGTATGCCTGACAGGAAACCTCTCGAAGCGCCATTCCGTTCCTTCCAGATTCCCTGACTCTTCGTAATCCCAAAGCACCCTCTCTGAAAGCTCTTCATCCAAACTCCCAGGGAAACCTGTTTGACATAGGTCTAGGAGGACATCTTTCCCACCAGGTCTGCAGTGAACCTGCAAAGCCCCGCGCTTCCCATCTATTGGCCCCATTTTGTCCCTGTCTAGAATTAGAAATGGGAAACCGAAGGTGTGGTCTGCATGCCAATGGGTGAAAAGAAGATGCTTCAGATCTGTAGGGGTGACTCCTGCCCTCCTCAGCTGGGGGAGAGCTGTAGGAGGGGCGTCAATCAGAATATTGCCGTCCAATAGTGCCAATGCGTGCATCCTTCCTGGAGGCGCGAATGCATTGCCAGTACCTAGGAAAAGCACCTCTGCCATGTTCGCCGACATAGCCACCCAGACTTCATGCTTACTTCTCTCCGGAACTCTATCTCACATTCGATTCATAAGAGATAAACTACTCCCAATCACCAGGTAGTACCATGGCAGACTGGAGTGCAAAGAAACCCTTCATGACAACCATATCCCAGAATTTCATTCTGAATGGCGAGGGTTCGCGAAAGGAGACTAGGCACATTGTGTTCGAACTCAAGGACTCCGGACTGTCATACAAGGCAGGAGACGCACTCGGCGTTGTCCCCCGGTGCCCCCCGGAACTCGTAGAGAACCTCCTGGCCGTGACAAACTTCACCGGTGACGAAGAAGTAGACACTCACCTGGGCCCATGCTCCCTCAGGGAGGCTCTTACTGATAGGTATGAGATACACAGGATCTCGAAGAAGTGGATCGAGGGACTGTCCAAGAGGACCTCCGACGACTCAGGTCCATTGGAGATGCGAATCGTCAGTAGGCAGAGATATTCGTCAACGGACGGATCTCTGATTATTGACTGGAGAGACGGCAACGGTGAGGGGGATGTCCCCGAAGGATATGTTGAGATAGGGTCTTTCGGAGAAAGCTCAGCAACCCTACTCAAGGAGCTAGTTTCCGACCCTAGTTCAATGGAGGACTACATTTGGTCTAGGGACTACGTCGACGCAATGTCTGACTTCTCGAGCATCAGCTTCACGCCTCAGGAGTTTGTGGAAGGTATGGACAGACTTAAGCCAAGACTCTACTCAATAGCAAGCAGCCCTGAATTCGAAGACGGAACCGTTCACCTCACCGTGGCTATAGTCAGGTACAATCACCACAACAGGGACAGGACGGGGCTCTGCACCGGATACATGGCCGACAGATGCGAAATTGGTTCTACCGAGGTGGGCGTATTCATGTCTCCAACGAGGTCTTTCGTCCTCCCAGAGGACGGCACAAAGGACATTATCATGGTAGGTCCCGGAACGGGAATTGCCCCATTCAGAGCCTTCCTCCAGCAGAGAGAGATCGACCATTCCCAGGGCAGGAATTGGCTGTTCTTTGGAGATTGGACGGCCGAGGGAGAGTACCTGTACGAGAATGAGATGGAAGATTGGAAGGAGAGGGGAGTAATCGCCAAGCACGATCTTGCATGGTCCAGAGAGGGGGCCGAGAAAGTCTACGTCCAGCACCTAATGTCCAAGCATGGGGAGGAGATATGGAACTGGATCGAAAACGGGGCCTATTTCTATGTCTGTGGTGACAAGCAGTACATGGCCAAGGACGTCCACAGAACACTCATCGAAATATGCGCCGAATACGGAGGAATGAGTTCCGAGGATGCCAAGGAATTCGTAGAGACCGGGTTGATGAAGACCGAGAAGAGGTATCTCAGGGACGTATACTAACACTCCGATTCACTCAAACCAAAGTACACTTGGCATTGCTCTGTGTTCCGACGCGTCCTAGTAGCAAACAGGGGTGAGATAGCACTCAGGATTATCCGATCGCTCGGAGCACTAGGGATTGAATCCGTGGTCATCCACGGCAGAGAGGACAGGCTTTCACTTCCTGTCAGGCTGGCAGACGAAGGATACTCCCTCCCTCGTGACGACCCCTTAGCAACTTACCTAGACATTGAGGCAATTGTTTCCGCCGCCAAGGAAGTGGGTGCTGACGCGGTACACCCCGGGTACGGGTTCCTATCAGAGAACGCCACATTTGCCCAGCGCCTGGCTGAAGAGGGAATTACCTTCATCGGGCCTTCTCCGGAGTGCCTCCGTCTCCTCGGGGACAAGATTGCTGCCAGAGAGTCGATGTCCAAGGCAGGGATTCCCGTGGCAAAGGGGACGGAGGAGCCAGTTTCAGACCCAGTTGAAGCATTGGAGATTGCATCGGATATCGGCTTCCCCATTATGATCAAAGCAGCCTCCGGAGGAGGCGGAATAGGGATGCAGGTAGTAAACGAAAAGTCGGAATTCGAATCCGCCCTCAGACTCTGCCAAGGAAGAGCTGAATCCGCATTCGGGGATGGACGGGTATTCATTGAGGAGTACGTGGACTCAGCAGAGCACATTGAATTCCAGGTTATTTCCGACGGAAGGAGGGCAATCCATCTGGGGGAGAGATTCTGCTCAATCCAGAGGAGACACCAGAAAATCCTCGAGGAGGGGCCATGGCTAACCGAGGTGGAGAGGGAGGAGATCGGGGCAAGAGTCGTCGCAGGAGCAGAGGCGATAGGATACCAAGGACTAGCTACATTCGAATTCCTGAGGAGTAAGGACGGGGAGTTCTATTTCATGGAGGTGAATCCCCGGGTCCAGGTAGAGCACACAGTTACCGAGATGATTACTGGGCTAGACTTGGTTTCACTTGGTATAATCGTCTCATCTGGAATTGAACTGCCAATCTCACAGGAGCAAGTGACACTCAATGGTCACGCAATTCAGGTTAGGATAAACGCCGAGAACCCCTTGACACTCGAACCATCTCCCGGAAAGCTATGGGAGTGCCACTGGCCAGGCGGTCCCGGCGTCAGGGTCGACACTCACGGCTTCACAGGGTACGACATGCCCGGGGCTTTCGACTCACTACTCGCCAAGGTTATCGCATGGGCGCCAACCAGGGAACAGGCAATATCCAAGCTGGACTCGGCTCTCGACGAGACAATACTTCTAGGTGTGGACACACTAATTCCCTTGCACAGAGCTATTCTTGGGGAGTCTGACTTCATAGAAAGGAAAATTACGACTGACTATCTGGCTGAACACCCGAATCTCCTATCTGGAGGCACATAGTATGGACTTGGTTATCGTAGGAAGCATGGGTTATGACGACATAGAGACGCCCCAGGCAACCGGATCCGACATACTCGGTGGCTCTGCAGTTCATGCAGGCGTGTCTGCCTCATTCCACCTTCCCGAGACTACCGGGGGCAGTAAGAGGGTGGGTTTGGTTTCTCCCGTGGGCAGGGACTTTTCAGAGGCCCACCAGAAAGTTCTGGAGGGTCTCGGGTTGGACTTCTCAGGAGTCGCCAGACTCCCGGGCAAGACCTTCAGGTGGTCCGGCAGATACGAGGGCTCGATGGAAAACGTTGAGACGATTTCAACAGAGGTAAACGTCCTTGGGTCCTTCGACCCTGAGATTCCAAACTCCTGGACCTCTCCAAAAGCCCTCTTCTGCGCCAATACGCACCCTTCATCACAGGTCTCCGCTCTGGACCAGTGCCCAAATTCCGAGATTACTGCGGTTGACACTTTCATGCTATGGATAGAGACCGAGTTCGAGCAACTATCTCTGGCACTGAGGAAGGCAGACATAGCTATTCTGAACGAAGAGGAGGTATGTGCCATATCCGGCGAGGGGTTTTTCACCAAAGCAATACAGCCTATTTTGTCGGGCGCAGTACTCCACGGGGGGGAATCGGCAGGCCCCGGTCCGAGGGGCCTAGTCATCAAGAGGGGCTCATCGGGAGCATTCGCATATCTCCCATGCGGGGTCATCGCCCTACCAGCCTTCCCGGCGGATGAGGTTGTAGACCCAACAGGGTGCGGGGACTCATTTGCAGGGGCCCTCCTCGCAAACATGGCCGGCAGAAAAGGAGTCCTGAACGACTTGGAGTCGATGAGGTCAGCCATGGTCCACGCGATCGTAACCTCATCATTCACAATTGGGGGGCTGGGGTCGAACAAGCTACAGGGTCTAGAGAGGGGTGCTTACCATGCTAGGATGGATCGTTATCGAAGAATAGTCGGGCTTTAGTCAACCCAGCCTCCTTAGACCAGGAAGAGGATGCGGGTCTTCCTCTGAAGATGTAGGTCTAAGCTGGCTGAATCTCAGGGAATCGGCCGGTGCCTCCAGCAGCCTCGGAGAGTCCTCTTCCCCGCTAGAGAGATTGCTTACTATCGAATCGAGCTTGTCCCTAGCGGTGCTTGACTCCGTGGCTCTCCGCATTGTCCGAATTCTAGTCCCGACCTCTGCCTGGTGATCCTGATCGCTCCTTAGCCTCATGTGCTGGGAGGTCTGGAATCTCTTTGTAGCAATCTCTTCATTGGTGCCCTTAACTATGTTTTCAGGCCTATTGAATGAACTCCCCGGCCTAAGCAACCTACCGAGCAATCCGGTTGAGAATTGGCGACTTTCTGATTTCACTCCTGAAATCTTGCTAGAAGCCATGGTTGATGCTAGACGATTCAGGGCCGGATAATCCTCCAGATTTGCCGGTTGCTTGCCCGCGTCCCTTAATTGCTGGACTCTTAGCTCTTGCTTGGCCTTTGCCTGCCTTACAACGCCAGCCCTGCACTCCTCTCTTACCGCCTCCGCGGTCGGAGGGGGTAGCAGAGGTTTGCTGAATGGCTCGGATGGGGATCCGAACTCTTCGTGAGCCCTCTTAATCATCTGTGAGCTAGATGGAACCCTCTGAGTGACTTCCTGATTGCCGAATTGAACTTCCGAATTGAAAAGACCCAAATCCTCGTTCGCGGGTGCTTCTGACTGAGTGCCAGCATCGAATAGTCCTCCCGGGGCGAACATGTCTAACCCCTCTGTAGCATCTGAGAAGGCGGAGTCCATTCTGTTCCCTAGCGAGGACTCTACCTCCTTCTCCTTGTACCATGCGGGCGCCTCCCTGCCTCCCCAGGCTCTCTCATATGCGTTCTGCTTCGAAGCCGGTTCCGGAAACGGCTCAGGAGTTGGTTGGGGAGCTGGATCTTGATGTCCGAACAGCTCACTGGGGGGCCAATCGAACGATTTTACCTCCGCATGACCCTTAGAACCTAGGTCCACATGCACCCCAGGCCCATTCGTGGGCTCACCAAGCTGGCTAGTCTCAGAAACCACGGTGAGAGCTGCTGGGCTAGGAGGGGTCAATTGCCCGGTCGCGTCCCTAATAGCTGGGAATGTTGGCAGTTCCGTCTCCAGCCCCTCGAGCCCCAATAGCGCCTCATCGATATCGCTGCCATGTCTGACCCTGTCAACCATCAGGCAAAGCTTGAGCAGATTCGCCTCGCTCCCTGAGACGAGGTGCCTATCTCCCGATCCAGTCTCAATAGCCAGAATAGAGTATCTCGAGACAATGTTGGCCAGCATCACCGAAGCGCCGAGTCCGATAGCAAGCCAGCTCATTGGTGAAACGAAAGTGGTGATGCCCAGGTAAATCCCGACAAAGCCCAGCATAACCGTGCCAGATGGCAGCATCGGGATCTTCAGATGCCTCATCCTTTCGATAGCACCCAGGTCCAGCCTGACTCCTTTGCCGTCAAATCTTTCGATGGTAAGCTGGCGCTCGGTAATCACCGCGCAACACTTCCCTCTTGCCCCGACCAAATAGAGGCCGCCGATTAGCTCGGCACTCCTCTTATCGGTCGGGCCTTTAGGCCCGGCTGAATGCATCCGGAGGCAGCAGCCACAAACATACGGTATAAGTCCATGGGAAAACAATGGATTCCGTGGAACCACTTCTGGATGTTTTCGTTTCCGCCGTAACGGGACCTATCTCATGGCTTCCCTTGCTGCCTGAGCCCTTGCCCACAGTTCCTTCTCCTCATCAGTCTGGGGCTCGAACTGCGGGATCTTTACCGGTTTCATGGACTCGTCGATTGCCACCATGAAGAAGAACCCCGAACATATTTCCTCGCCCACCCACTCGGACCTTGATAGTCTGCAGGATGTTACGTGAATCCCTGCAGTCCGCGGAGACGTCCACACCACCCTTGCGGTCGTCCTGATCACGTCGCCCTGGAAAGCGGGTCTCCTGAATTTCAGGGCATCCACAGAAACCGTGACGAACTCTCGGTGAGCGAACTTGGAAGCGCACATTCCTGCAGACGTGTCCATTATCGACATCAACCTCCCTCCGAAGAGTGTGTCTAGTGCATTCGTGTGTCCGGGGAAAACTTCGTCCAGTAGTACTACGGGCTCAACAGAGTACGGCGCGTCGTCGCTCATCAATCAACCTCCAAACCCCATCCTCCTTGAATCCTACAGTATTTGGGGCCTGTCAACCCGTGGTTTACCGCTGACTTCAACCGAAGGGCTAGCCTCGGCGTCTCGTGTTAGTGCCGAAACTTCGATGGGAACCCTCAGTTTTCGATGACTCCAGTGGGGGCAGCATCGTGCTCTGGCCATACCTACCTTGCGTTAGGATGCCCTCCGAGATGAGACCAAGGGAGTGGGACGGCCTTGCTCTCATATCCTCTGCAGACGAGCTAGTTTCTCTTCGAGAGGAGGAGGAGCAGGACAAGGGTAGCCCGGGAGTGCACGTAGAGTCGGCATCCGCTTCTGGCACTACTCTGGGAATGTTGGTCAGGGATCTGCACGAACTCGACGTCGATGGTCCGTCTATTCCTGACCCAGAGAGGATTAGGCTGCTCAGGCATGCCGAGAATGCAAGGGGAGGGATGCCGATATACCCCATCGAACCAGGGATTGATGACGAGGATTGGGCCGACTGGCAGTCAAGGTGGGCGGATGAGCAAGTCAGGTTCAGGAACCTGGTGGCTACAATAGGCAGATCCCGTAGGTGGGCCAAGGCAAGGAAGAGAGCGATCCCCCTGGTCTCGCGATCAAAGTGGGCTAGCCCAGATCTGGGAGCTGCTGCGGCCGTTTGCGCAGCATGGTGGTTGGAAGAGAGGATCGCTCTGACGGAAGAGCTGACAGACGAGAGGGACATGAGAATCGCCTCTAGGCTCAGGGGTGCGCTATCAGACCTCAGGGAGTCCACCATTAACGCCGATGCCATACTCCTTACCCCAGTTCATCAGGCTTACCTGCCCTCTCTGGAGAATAGCCTAATTGCCTGTGAGTCAGTCGAGAAGGTGGGGAGAGAGCTATGAGCGGAGGAGTTGAGGTTTCGATAGAGACCCAGTCATTCAGAGCAACACCCATTGAACCAGTTACCTTGGAGGATGCGGTCAGTCTTGGAGGTGCCAGCAGCAACGGCGCTTTCGCAGTCATCGAACATGAAGACCCAAGGGCTATGATCGTGATCAGCCCTGATGGCTCTCTACTAATTCACGGAATCTCCAACCTCGAAGCTGCGACTCTAATCGCAGAGGAGATACTTCTCCGCATGGGGATGTCGGAAAGCGGGCTCTTAATCGAAAGAGGCGACGTTCTGGCAAGCTTCTACCTAGGGAAGGCGGTGCTGTTAGGCCTGGCCGCTGAGAGATTCTCTGACGTGGAGCATGACATCAGGCTGGACGCTCTAAGGATAGACGCCAAGAGGCACAAGTGCACAATCATCCTGTTCAACAACGGCAGGGGAATAGTGATGGGGCAGTCCTCCAGGAAGGTCGCCGAGATGGCCGCATCCTACTGGTTATCCAGGCTCGAGGAAGAGGGCGCCCTGGCGTGAGAAGATGCTGGAGGACGGTAAGTGGGTAGGTCCGATATTGGACCAGCACATGCACCTAGACAGGACAAACCGATTCCTAGGGGCGGTCTCGGAGTTCTCCAAGGCAGGTGGGACTGGCATCATGCTTGTTCACAAGCCGTCGTTTTCCGGATCGCTCCCTGAGGACATTTACGCGTACAGGGAGGCTTACGACGACACCCTTTCCATGGCAGAGGAAGTGAGGTCATCCCACCACATGGACGTCGGAGTGGTACTTGGCCCCCATCCCGTCTCGTGGGAGAAACAGATCAACCAAATGGGGGTTGACAGAGCCACAGAGCTCCACCTCGAGGCTGTCGGCTTGGCCCTCGAGCACATCGATTCCGGTAACGCCCACTGCTTGGGGGAAGTCGGCCGCCCACACTACCCTGTCGACGAGCAGACCTGGAAAGCTGCGAACGAAATGTTGGGGGAGATTTTGTCCATGGCCTCCTCGGCCGGGGCTCCTGTACAGCTCCACGTGGAAGACAACGGGGAGCAGACATGCCGGAATCTCAGAGATATCTGCAATTCCTCAGGCCTCTCTCTGGATAGGGCAATCAGACACTACGCCCCAGCGGACGTGAGCTCGGAATTCACCCACGGACTCTCGGCAACCGTAAGCGTAGGCAGAGGCAGCGTGGAGACGCTGGCAAGTACTGTGCGGAGATCGAGCGCCCCATGGGGGATGGAGACCGACTTCCTAGACGACCCCAAGAGACCTGGCGCCGTACTCGGGCCAAAGACCATCCCGAAGAGGACGAGGGAGCTCTGCTCCACTCTACTCTCTGAGGGGTGGGAGGAGGAGGAGGTCGAGTCACTAATGTACGACGTGCACGTAAACTGGCCTAGGTCACTCTACGGGATCTGATCCCGATCCGAACCCCGGAGATGCCATCATCACAGTCCCGGTCACGAACATCAGTACGGAGATCCCGAGGAATGGAATCTCACCCACAGGTATTGGTCTCCCGACCCACTCCATGAACATCCTCCAAAGCGGTCCGTTGATCGGCAGGAAGAGAATCATTAGGGCAACCCCAGCCTTCTGCCTCAGAATCATGACTCACGGTACAGGCTCTCTCTTTTCAAGTCCCGCCGTTAACCGAATCGATTTAGAGAGTCCCTATACTCGTAGAGACCGCGCGCCTGTAGTGAAGGGGTTATCACAAGAGGTTTCCAACCTCTTGTCCCGGGTTCGAATCCCGGCGGGCGCACCAGAACCAAACTATGCCAGGTGACCTAGTGCTTCCGACTGAAGCATTGAAACACCCGTCGCTTTTCGAAAAACTGTGAAAGAAAGAAGTTCAACGAATGATGCCGACGGTCCGAAGTTGACCTCCATCAGCAAGGACAGTTCAGATCTCATCGACGATGACCAGATAGTGGGCAGGAAGATCTGGAGGATTGTGCCATACGTCACCAGGTACTGGAAGAGCGCTCTGGGAGGAATAGCGGCCAACGGAGGGGCTAGAGCATTCGACCTCATCCCCTTCATCGCTATCGGAATGGCTGCTGACTACTACCAGTCTGAGACGTTCACTAATTCGACGATAGAGGGGGTGGTGAACTCTGACCTTCTCCCTGCAATCGGCCCGGTTGAGCCGGTAGAGCTTGGTTTCGGGCTTCTGATACTGACGTGCTTCACCTTCCTGGCGATTTTCCAGGGACTCAGCAACCAGCTCTGGCAAGCGACTGCATACAGGGCCCAGCACGACATCAGGATGGACGCGACCCACTCCCTGATGGCAATGGAGGCCTCTTACTTTGAGACCAGGCAGACTGGAAATCTGATGGCAGTCCTCTCTGCGGACGTCGCACAGCTGGAGGACATCATATCCGATGCCAGCACCAGCATGATCCGGATAGCGATCACCTTCTCAACTGCGTTCGCGATAATGTTCTGGATGTCACCAAAGCTGGCTCTTATTCTCTTCACGCCGCTCGTGATCATCGTGCCCATGGTGATTTGGTTCTCGACCAGGGTACAGAGGAAATATCGCAAGCAGAGGGAAAGTACTGGTGGCATAGTGGCTATCCTAGAAAACGTCCTCTCGGGAATCACGGTAGTTCAGGCCTACAACGCAAAGGACTTCGAGGGATCTAGGATCGAGACCCAGAGTGGGAACTACAGAGACATGGCCATCCAGGCGGCCTTCATCAGGAACCGGTTCATTCCAGGAATCTATGTGGTAGCGGGGATTTCCTTCGGGCTCCTCGTTTCGGCAGGGGGTTGGGTTATGGCCTCGGGAGAGATAACAGTAGGCCAGTTCGTAACGTTCCTGCTAATCTCCACCAGAATGACAATGCCGATGTTCATTCTTGGGATGCTCCTGAACCAGCTTCAGAAGGGCGAAGCGGCTTCCAAGAGGGTATTTGCAATCATAGATCTAGAGCCCTCCATTTTCAATAGGGAGGGTGCAGTACCCCTCGACGGGCCGATTACCTCGGTGAAGTTTGACGACGTGTCATTCTCCTACCCATCCTCAGATGCCAACGTCCTGAACGACATCTCCTTCTCGGCCACCTCGGGCCAGTTTCTGGGTGTAATGGGGCACACCGGAGCGGGCAAGAGCACCATCCTGAAGCTCGTCGAGAGGTTCTATGAGCCTCAGAGCGGCAGGGTCCTGATTAACGACACCAACATCAACGACTTCCAGATAGAGTCTGTGAGGGCACGGATCGGCTTCGTATCCCAGGATCCCTTTCTGTTCTTTGGAACCGTGAAGGATAACGTCGCCTACGCCCGCGACTGCAGCGATGAGCAAATCAACAACGCCCTAGAGGCGGCCGGAGCCCTGGAGTTCGTCTCCCATCTCCCTGAGGGGATTGAAACGATGGTCGGCGATAGAGGCGTCATGCTCTCCGGCGGACAGAGGGCAAGGATCAGCCTCGCCCGAGCGCTGCTAAACGACCCAGACCTGCTGATTCTAGACGAGGCCAGCGCGGCTCTGGACGCGGAGACTGAGAAACGCATCCAAGAGTCTCTTTTCGGTAGCGCCAACGGGGGCAAACAGCGTATCACCATAGCAGTGGCGCACAGGCTTGCGACGATTAGGAATGCCGACGAGATAGTGGCGATGGTCGACGGGGCGATTGTCGAGCGCGGCACTCACCCCGACCTAATTTCCAACGACAACGTATACGCCTCGCAGTGGTCGATACAGACAGGGGAGATGGGTTCCGCGGAGGCGTGACCTTGGCAGAGCACGGAATCCAGTGGGCCGACGTCAAACCAGGCTCGGTGGTGATGGGTTCCGACGACAGGTCGGTGCTGTTCGGGGGCATAGGCCCTCGGCACGAGGTTTCCATAGACTACTCATTCCGGATCTCGGCCAGCCCGGTTGAGTCCGAAGAGGCAGCGAGGTTGATCCGTGATTCAGAAGTAGAGGTCGCATCAGAGTCTGAGTGGGAGCTGGCCCATTCACGGGGCCTGTTGTTCGCTAATGAGGGAACGACAGAGGAGCTTGCCGACTTGGCTAAGGACTACTGGGGCAAGGCCTGCGACGGCAGGCCGCACGAAGGTAAAGGGCCCAGCCCGATGATACTCAGGAAGTGGGGCCCGGGAAGACCGTCTCCCTACGTCAGTTTCCCTGGTCAGGGCCCCGTATCCTCGGGGGTCCGCCTGGTGATAAGAGACTCACATAGCTGGGACGATAACCCTCCTAGGATACCGGCCAAGAGGAACAACTCCAGGCTTTTGGCCGAGGAGGTGGCCATTTCGCTATCATTAGGTGTCATACCTTCGTTCGTGTGGGCATACATCAACGCCAGCGACGGCTACATCCGTGACGGCTGGCTAAACCTGGTTATTGGCGGAGTCTTTGTCGGGTTCCTAACCATGGTGTTCTGGAGGCCACGCCAACCTACCTGGAGAATCGAGAATGGCATGATGTCACCCAGAAGGGGAAAGTAAACATTGGACAGCCCCGAGTCGGGGTGGAATGGGAGATGACGAGAGGTCCGACAAGAGACTGAGCTTACCCACAGAGGCGATTCACGCAGGAGAGATGCATGATGCCTCAGGGGCTCACATCGACCCTGTTCACATGACTTCCACCTACGTGTTCGAGGATTCTGAGGCGATCAGGGCATGGGGAGCTGGAGAGTCCGAAGCCCACGTTTACTCTAGGGTGGCTAATCCAAACAGAAAATCACTTGCCCGGAAGCTGGCTGCTCTAGAGGGCTTCGGTATGGATAGCCCGGTCGGTGCGGAGATTTTCTCTTCAGGAATGGGAGCGGTGAGCGCTGCGATAATGGGTCTCGCGGGTGCGGGGGATCACATTGTCACTCAGTCAGTACTCTACGGAACCACGAACCACCTTGTGAACGAAATTCTTCCCAAGTACGACATCACTAGCTCCAGAGTCCCCCTGCTCGAGGCAGCGGCCCTGGAGGCAGAGCTCTCGAAGAATCCTAGCACAAAGGTAGTTTACGTGGAGACTCCTGCAAACCCGACGATGTCGGTTGTCGACATCGCCAGAACGACGGAGATCGCCCACGCTCACGGGGCCAGCGTAATCGTCGACAACACGTTCGCGACTCCCGTCCTCCAGCGCCCCCTATCTATGGGCGCCGACGTGGTTGTCCACAGCACTACGAAGTTCATCAACGGCCACGGGACCGTAATAGGGGGAGCCTTGGCAAGCAGAGATCCTGACTTCATTGAGAATGGAGGAGGTGCCCTAGTCCGCTACATGGGGGCTGTGCCTAGCGCTATGGACTGCTGGCTAACCAGCATCGGACTCAAGACGCTGCCTCTGAGGATGAGGGAGCACTGCTCAAACGCTCGTTTTCTAGCTGAGTTCCTGGAATCCAGCGAGAAGGTTGCTAGGACCTACTGGCCAGGCCTGGAGAGCCATCCACAGCACGAGTTGGCGGCTCGACAGATGGATGACTTCGGGGCGATGATTTCGATTGATCTAGGGGACTTCGAGTCCGCGTGCCGATTCATGGACGGTCTCTCGATGTCTGCCCTGGCGGTCAGTCTAGGAAACGTAGACACTCTGGTCCAGCATCCGACCTCTATGACTCACAGGCTGATGTCAGAGGAGGAAAGGCAGTCCGTGGGAATAACCGACGGCATGATTCGGATCTCTGTCGGGATAGAGGCCGTCGAAGATATTATCGCAGATTTCGAGGGTGCACTAGCTGGAGTTTAGGCGAATCAACTAACCTATGCCTAGTACTCGTTCCTCTCCCCGGGTTCTTCGCTGAGGTACTGGACGAACTCATACTCGTTCCCATCGTGGTCGAAGAAGTAGTATCTGTGCCTGTGAGGGTGATCCAGGTATCTCGAACCCTCCTCGTACCCTGCCTCCAGCAGGCGATCGGCTACTGCGGCTGCGTCGTTGACGACGAAGCCCATGTGATTCATTCCCGGGTGGACGTAAGGCCTGTGTGGTCCCCTCTCTGTTGCTCCGCGATCCTCTACGCAAAGGTAGGATTCCTCTGTACCTACATGTATCCAGCGCTGAGCATTCTCCCCGTCGCCCCCTCCTCTTATCCTGAATTCTGGCATCGCGGTAAGGAGAAATCGGACGGTCTCTTCGACGTCGGTGGATGTCAAATTCAGGTGCTCGAGATAGGGCTTCATAGGGGCCGAAGATCCTGTTACGCTTATTTTGCCATCGGTAGGGATATTGTTACGATACAGTCACTAGCAGTAACCTAGAGTATCTTGGCTGCGGTGGTGAAAACCCTAGCATCAGGGTAGTCTGAGCAGTATTGATAGGCATAAGTGGTGCGAATCTTTCCTGAGTTGCCTACGAGGAACTCCCCGGGAGACATCCACGGGTTGTCGACGAGGGGACGATCGATGGCCCGCCTCGCCTCTTGGAATTCCAGTCCGATTTCCATCGAATGGCACCAAGTTTCCTCGGGAGCGTCATAGAGGACTTGTTCAACGCCAAAGTGTGCGAGGCCGTAGGCGGTGTATGCGATGTAATCTGGATCGCAGAGGATAGTGCAGGTGATGCCGTACCTTTCCCGATATTCGGAGGCTCGCTCGGGCTCACCTTGGCCGATTATGACGGGATTGATCCCTGCTTTCTGGTAGTCATCGTACTCTTCACTAAGTCTTGATGCTCTATCGAGGCCACAACCGCATCCGAAGTGACGCCAGAACATCAATAGTGCCGGGCCATCCGACCAGAATGAGGCAAGTTGGCGAGGGGTGCCGGTGTGATCGAGCAGCTCTAGATCAGGGGCGCTGCTACCCGAATCGAGGGGTTTTGACCGGTTGTCTCCGGGTCCGGCTACCCATATCTCAAGCCATTCTCTTTCGGCGTCTTCAACAAGTCTCTCTGGGGATGCCATGTCTGGTAGGTGAGATTGTGTTGGATAAAGATTTAGTCTAATCCTGCTGGCAGAACTCTTTACGAAACATAGACCAGCCTCTGTTTCATTATATGCCATCACTCCGCCCAGAGACTGGTGTAAAGATGGCGGACATAAACTTCCATCCCGATGACAGGGTGATGTCGGGAACTGAGGTGGTGAAGAACGTGGGTTTCTCAGTAGCCATCATCATGGTCTTCGAGGTCATGTTCCTCGCTCACGCGTCCGAGGGGGGGCTGGGTCTATTCGTCGCCTGCGGGATTCCCATGGGCCTGATCGGGGTCATGATATTGGGCCAGTCCGTGATGCACTTCTTGGGACGCGGGACGATGGTCATGAACGAAGGATCCATGATTCTCAGGACACCACGCTCCGGGAAGAAGAGGGGCAAGAGCTTCCTGGACCCTCTAGAGAGGGCCATCCTGTCTCCCATCACCAGATTGATCATGCGCGACATCGACAAGGACGGTGACGGTAGGCTGTCATTCAAAGAGCTCCTAGGTGAAATGGGCGACGTGAGCAAGTCAGAGTACCTAGAGATGCAGGAGCTCTTCGAAAAGCACGATAAGGACCACGACGGCTACCTCACTCCCAGTGAATTGAAGGAATT
>MDTE01156176.1_pt1 | contig 18472 bp, 11 predicted proteins | sample 811231 | NCBI WGS metagenome assembly MDTE01 (sample SAMN05326651, study PRJNA326480) | marine metagenome | isolation source: seawater | place: Indian Ocean: Red Sea | collected 2010 | reverse complement strand
GCGACTCGACACGCCCTCTCTGGAGGTTTTTTTTGTCAGCGCCTCGCAGAGACGATTGGCAAGCGTTGTGCGCGTGCAAGCTTGCATCAGCCTTGAAAGCGCGAAAAGTGCTGCCGTCATCGAAGATGTAGCACCACCTCCTTGTTTCAACGAGCCAAGGGCGGTGGGCTCGACAAATTTACTCCAGAGTTCTCGCTCAGTCTTGGACGCCACTCCATTTTCATCCTCGTAACGAGAATGAGATTTGTCTCCACTGTCCAACAGATCCGGGACACACATCAGGTCGTTGACGTGGTATAGAAGATCCCCGAGCTCAGCGACCAGATTGGAACGTTCACCATCGTGTGAAATCTCAGCTGGACTGGAACCGTCGACCAACGCGACGCCATCAAGGCTCTCCACTGCGGCAGCGATCCTGTCAACCACTCTTGGCACGTACAGAGCCCAGTTCTCCGGCTTCAGCAAATACCGCCTAAGCTCCTTGTCGTGCACTCCGAACACATTCAACACGACGGTCCTCGCCGCGGCCCTGACCATACTCTCCGGGTGCTCCACGAAACCGACGGCTCTCGTGAATAGAGGAAACGAAGCGAGTTTGGCATCCGGCGCCTCCGAGCACTTCTTGTTACCGCCCTGGACGCCATCGCCATAGTCAAAGAAAAACTGAACCGTCGCCGGGTTGAGCTTCAACGAGATGGTCTTCAGCAAGGATATGTAGTAGGCCATAACCTCCTCATCGTCAAAATCGAAGTCGCACTCGATGAGCTCGTTGACGTGGTTGTTGCTGAACAGGTAAAACAGTGACGTCTCCAGCTGAATGTTCTGTACCATGATGGAGAGGGTCTGCAAAAGTTGCAAGGTGAGGTGTGACCCTCCGCGGGCGGGTTGGCCCTGCCTGTGGGCCGCACGATGCCGCGCCTGCTGATTTATGAACCTGGAGAAGTGTGTCAACGTCCGCATCTCAACAAAGGCGTCGAAAAACGAGGGCTCGTTCTGGTCCCCCCAGATCATCAGCTCCGCAATCTCCCTGAAGGTCTCCACGAGCGCGTCGCGGTTCGCGGTGGTGACCGTGGTGGTGCGCGCAACGACGTCATTGAGCCGCCGAAGCTCCTCCAGGGTGAACCTATCCCTACGCTTCACCGCGTTGAGTAGATTTGCGAACATTTCTCTTCCCCCCCACCAGACCACCAGCCGCCTGCACCAGCGGTTCTGTGCCTCTGGCTGTCTGGAATGTGTGTTACCTCCTCGTACATTATGTTTAGTGTTAGTCTACAGTAAACAAGTGACTACGTGTGTAACACTTCACATCTAGCTGGTGACGATGGCACCGTCAGCGCGCGACCGGTGTCCAGATGACTCCTTATTTAGAAGTTGCACCAGGGCCGGAGACGGTGCAAGTCCTCTGGATCTGCCGTCGCCACGCTCGAGGTTCGCCTCCCGCGAAGCAGCCTTCGCGAGGATCGCCTCCCGCGCCGCTGAAGGTATGATGCTTGGAGGCCCCCTGCTTCCCACGCTTATCCTCGCGGCTCTATCGCGTTCAAGCACGGATATTCTAGCAGCAAGTGCTTCCTCGCGACGACGCGAAGCACGAAGCGCCTCCGCCAGCGCAGTCTGCGTCTCAGCTTCAGTCATCAACCTCACGGCCTCCTTTGCGCTCGCTTCTGCGCACACTGCCCTCGCAGCCTCGTCGATCGCTCCTCTCACGGCCGCCTCGGCCCTCGCCACGATATCCAAGGGTTCTTTCAAGTCACGCGATCCGTGTTCACGCTCCGTCACGCTCTTCTCATCAAGGTACTCATCGAACGACGCCTCAAGGATCTGTGCACTCGCTTCCAATTCGTCGTTCTCCGTGTGGACGTTCGCTGGAACTGGAAACACGCCCTGAGGATCCGCAACTCCCAAAGCGCGCTCCAATGACTCAATTCTGCGCTCGGCACGCGACACGCACTGCCTCTCCCTCTCAAGCGCGGTCATCAGTTCGGCCTCCCTCAGCCGAGATTTCCTCAACTGCTCGTCCCGGTCGCTTAACAAGCTCCTCGTCTCTTCTAGCGTGGCTCGAAGGTCCCCAACGACCGATCCGCGCAATATTTTCGCTCCGGGTTTAGCGGCGGGCATCACAACACGACCAGCATGGGGGGTCTTCGCTGGATCGAACCCTGTCGCCGTAGGCGGAGGTGGTGGAGTTGGTGCCGTAGCCGTCGTCGCGTCATCCAGGCTCGCGACTCTCTCGCTATCATGCGGATGGGCTGCAGCGGTCGCCAGCAACGACTGAAGCTCATCGAGGACGCCGGTCTCAATCGGAGACAGCGGTGCGGTGGCATGACGCTCGTGCAAACCCTTGCGCTTCTGAGTCATGCTCTTAGACCTCTTGGGGTTCCTCCGAGACAATCCAACTAGTTTTAGAGAACTTTCGAGCTGGTCGTTGAACTCCTTGAGTCGCGACTGCTTGACCCAGGCCAGCGTAGACCCGGCCTCGGTGCCCGTAGATGCCTCTGAGATCTTGGTTGATCCATCCCAGCCCGGCTTCTTCGCGGACATGCTTCCCTTTCTCGTAAGTGTGTAACGATTCTAACTCTACGAATCTGAAACACACGAAGATAGATTCTTGGTCAAATTTAAGACTCCCCACCGACATCGTCAAAAAGAGGGTCATATGCGACCTCACGATAGCCGCTGTGCCTCTCTATTCCCCCGTGGAACTCATCATACACGTCATCATCCCCCGAGTAATCTCCCTCGACGCCTCGATCCACCCAATTGTATCTGCCGCGATGCCGACTGCCGAACCCGTCGTCATCCAATCCTCCAACCCAGTCTTCGCACGAGTCCCCTTCACTGTACGAATCGCTCTCATCTTCAGGGTAATCAGCGTCCGGCGCGTCCTCCCTGTTGGAGTCTTGAGAGTCTACATCGTCCTCGTGGTGGTACTCCTCCGCGAGGCCATCCATCCATTCGAATAGCGCTGCGTCTTCGCTGTTGATGTATATCAAACTTGCCAGGTTGGCTTTTGCGTTGACGTCTCCTACGATTTTGGCGTTTGCACCCTCGTCATCTTCCTTGTCATCGTCATCGGCCCTGACGTACACATCGTAAACGTACTTATCATCATCGTCGCCACCTTCAGTTACGCCAGTCTCGCCGTTCGTCCCCAAGGCGTCTGTGCCGAGGTACTCTCGTAGCATTGGGGCGTAGTTGCACAGGAGCCGCGCCGGATCCTCCTCCCTCGACTCGTCGGTGGCGTCGCGAGGAGGCGGGGGAGGTCTCGCGCCCCGCCTGAGTCCCGCACCCACGGGTTTCCTCGTAGAAGGAGATGGTTTCGCAGGGGGAGGTGCCTCACCCTCGTCGCACACGAGGTCGTACATGCGGAAGTGCCCGCTCATCGCGTCGCTGGTTGACCTGGCGTTTGCGGGTCGTGTCAACCGTGTTGCACGCTTGGTCGGATGCGACGCCGGGTCCACGACGCCATCCGTGACCTTCGACAGTGAGGTAGACTCACCGCCACGAGCAACATCCTCTCGAGCCCTCACGCGGGTCGCTGCCACGACCGTCTGCACGAGCTCCCTCACGCGCCCCTCGTCCCGAGCATCTGCCACGGACAGGGTCATCTGGACGCGTCGGAACCTGCGCCTGTTGGGACGCCCCGTCCCCTCGAGAGGCGCGCGCTCGGATCCGTGGCCGCCCGCGATCGAGCTTTGACGCTCGTCAACGGAATCTCCCAGCGCTCCCGACAGGGCCGTGTCGAGCTCCGCCGCCAGAGCCGCATCTCGCGCCCGCCGTTTCGCGGCGTGGCTCTCCTCGGCCTCCACCACGATGGTGTCCACCGGCGCGAGCTCCCTCTTGCGCTTCACGCGGACAACCACCGGCAGAGCGCTCGCCATCTTTCCCGACCCGATGAGACCCCTCGTACCCACCACCAGCGCTCTGGCGAGTGCTGACCTGTGGCGAGGGACTGGAGCGAGGGTTCCCCTGCTGCCCTTTTTCCTCCCGATATACTGAGAGAAGACCTTGTATCCCGTCCGCCCAGCGCCCACGGACGAGGCGCGCCTTTTCATTGCCCCCGCAACACAAAAGGCCCGGCGAGCTCCGAGGCGATCGGATTCGCTCCAGCGCCGAGCTCGAGGGACCTGCTCGATGAGTAGCAGCAACGATAAGGTGCCAGTCCGCCGGCCGGGTGCGTCGTTAACGCCCGTCGAACCACCAGGCCGCGCTTCCGGCATCCACGCTCACTAAACACAGGCGCTTTTCCGCCTCCCTAACATCTCCTTGGAATTCTCCCTCGTCTCGCAGGCGGCCGGCCTGGAAAGCAGTGCTACATGATATGGCGCAGCCTTTTCGAGATCGACATGAAGTACGTTCCCATCAAACCGATCGGCAAGGGTGCCTACGGCGTGGTGTGCTCCGCGAAGGACTCGGAGACTGGCGAGAAGGTGGCAATTAAGAAGGTGCGACACGCTGTCCAAACCCGGTGGTCACACGATATCTCCCCGTGTACCCCATCTCTCCCCAGTTTTTTCTCGGACCGGCTACGGACTACAAAGATGGTTAGCGCACACGGCTTTTGGCACGATATCCGCGTGGCATGAAGGTGCCATGGGCTGACTATCTGTATGTTCCCAAACTCCAGATCGCCAACGCCTTCGACAATGCGACGGACGCCAGGAGGACACTCCGTGAGATCAAGCTCCTGCGCCGTTTGCAGCACGAGAACATCGTGCTGCTCAAGGACATCATGCGTCCGCCCTCTAAGGACGACTTCAACGATGTCTACCTAGTGTACGAGCTGATGGACACCGACCTTCACCAGATCCTGCGATCCTCCCAGGGCCTCAGCGACGAGCACTGCCAGTATTTCCTGTACCAGATCCTGCGTGGGCTGAAGTATGTTCACACCGCGCAGGTGCTGCACCGCGATCTGAAGCCCAGCAATCTGCTTTTGAACGCAAATTGCGACCTGAAAATATGCGACTTTGGCCTGGCGAGGACGTCGTCGGAGAGGGGGTTCATGACGGAGTATGTGGTCACACGGTGGTATCGGGCGCCAGAGCTTCTTCTGAGCTGCGAGGATTACACAAGCGCGATTGATATCTGGTCGATGGGGTGCATCTTGGCCGAGATTCTCGGCAGAAAGCCCCTCTTCCCGGGGAAAGACTACATTCATCAGATGCGTCTGATAGTCGAGGTGCTTGGCTCGCCGAACGAGGAGGACTGCGCGTTCATCCAGTCCACCAAGGCACGAAATTACATCCGCACGCTGCCTCACAGTCCGCAGGTTCGATGGGAGCGAATGTTTCCAAAGGGGAACCCCCAGGCGATCGACCTGCTGGACAAGATGCTCCAGTTCGATCCCAAAAAACGTATAACCGTGGAGCAGGCGCTGGAGCACCCTTACCTGACCGCCCTGCACGATCCAATGGTTGAGCCCGCGTCGGAGCCGGCGCCGTTTGAGTTTGAGTTTGAGGATGAGGAGCTGCAAGAGGAGCAGCTTCGCGAAAAGGTTTGGGAGGAGATGCTGAGCTTCCACGGCGAGGGCAGCTTCGGGAGGGGAAGAGGATCGGGTGTTACACCGATGATGAATTGAGTCGGCGCATCGCCGGCGGGTACAACATTATTCATAGACTTACGGAATGTGAGCACACGAGCTTGACATGAGCTGATCTGCGCAGGAACACGTCAACATTTTCACCTTTCCTCTCACATGTCTCCCAAGGTAACCCCGATGACTCATGATGCCCATCACTCATGGTGGGAGAGAGCTCTTAAAGTCTGCAAAAGTCCCGCCTGCTCCCCGGAATTACCTCCGTCGCAGCGCCAAGTGCACAGCAGTCAAGCTCGGCCACAAATGACGAGCTGCGAAAAGTAGTTTCGAAGGCAGAACTCTCGGGACTTCGGGGACACAGCTGAACAGCACCGGTTCGCGGTCGGCGCTGGCCGTCATGTTGTCGCTTGTATTTGCCCTTGTTCAGGCAAATCCCACGGTCCTGCTCGGTGCCATAGCTCTCCTGATGGCTATTAACATGGGCATCTTGCTCAGCGTCGTGCGCGAGCCCCGCGGAGTGAAGGGGAAGTTTCAAAACGGATCTTCCTAGACTTCCGCGCGTCAACCCCCCTCCTCCTTCACCCGGAGGGAACGATGCTAACTACGACGATCTTCGCAGGTGGCACCGGTAAATCGAGGACTCCTCGGGCCTGGAAATCTGTGCTCCTCGTGACTTCGCATCCTGACGATGAGAGCATGTTCTTCGGGCCGACGATTCAAGCGGCGAAGCGCATGGGTGCCCAAGTGCACATCCTGTGCTTGTCCGCAGGCAACGCAGACGGTCTCGGCGAAGTCAGGGCCAAGGAGCTCGACGCCGCGGGGGTTTATTTAGGCGTCGCGTCGGTAAACTTAGTCGACGACGCGGCGCTTCGAGATGGCTTCGAGGAGAAGTGGCCTGTGGAGGCTGTGGCGGCCCAGGTTGACGCCGCTGCGAGAAAGGTTGGAGCGGAGACAGTTGTGACGTTCGACGCGGGCGGGATCTCGGGCCATCCTAACCACACGGCGACGTACCGGGGTGTGCTGTACTGGATGCTGAGCGAAGATTACAGGGAGACCCTGCGGGGGGTGAGGCAGGTTTGGTCGCTGGTCACGACGAACACGGTGAGGAAGTTTGTGGGAGCATATGACGCCTTTGCCTCATTCTTCCTAGATCCGGACGCAATGCTGGCAGCGTCCAACCCGCTGGTGCTGATGCGGGCGATGGCGATGCACGCGAGCCAGTTTGTGTGGTACCGGAGGTTATTCGTCGTGTTCTCGAGGTATTCGTACACGAACACGCTGAAATGTCTGAAGGGTTGAGTTTCCACGCTTTAGGGCATGCTTCAAACGTTTCAGTCTCACTTGCATTCTGGAGTTACATTTGTCTCGTTCGTTGGTCGCTCCCCAATCTGAACAAACCGCGAACAGGGTTCGCCACTATATCGTTTACATCAGCATGGTCGTGGCCCAGCCACTCAGCGTGTTGCAGGTGCTCGCGTGTTGGAGGTCGGTGCGGGCAGCGACCAGAACCCGATGCTCCCGTCGTAGGACCCGCTGTACACGCTCTCGGCATCCTCCCCCGTGGAGGTGAGCACTCGAACCGCATCATCGTGACCTTCGAACTTCCCCACACACTGGAACGTTTCCGTGTTCCAAAACCTGACAGTGGTGTCGTAGGACCCACTAATCAGGTGGCCTCGCATCACCGTGAGCGCCAACACAGCCTCCATGTGGCCCTCCAGCATGCGAACACACTCAAGCGACTGAGTGTCCCAAACACGGATAGTCTTGTCCCAGGAGCCGCTGTAAAGGTAGCGGCTGTCCGCTGTCAGTACTCTCACGTTATCCTGGTGGCCCTGGAAAACGCTCACGCACTTGAATGTGTTCGCGTCCCATACCCGGACAGAGTTGTCGTCCGATCCTGAGAAGATGTACTTGAGCTCAGGCACTGGCGATGCCGCGAGTGCCCTGACCGCATCGGTGTGACCCTCGAGCACGTGCACGGGCTCCAAAGTCTCCGTGTGCCACACCCTCACGGTGTAATCGTACGAACCCGAGAACAGGTGCGCGCCAAGGACGGTCAGTGTACGCACCGGGCCGGTGTGACCCTCCAGCACCTTGAGGGGCTTCAGCGTGTTGATGTTGTACGCCCGTAGGGTTGAATCGTACGAGGCACTGAAGAGCGTGTCCCCAGCCACCGCCAGCGAACGTACGGCGTCCGTGTGTCCGTGCAGGGACTTTATGCGCCTGAATGTGACGAGGTCCCACACGCATATGCTGCAGTCGTAGGATCCAGAGAAGAGCTTGCCGTGCAGTTGACTCACCACCAGCGAGAGCACTGGCCTGGTGTGCTCCTCCAGCACGTGCACGCACCGGCGCGTCTTGGTGTCCCAAGCGCGGATCAACTTGTCCGCGGAGGCGCTAAACAGGTGCCCATCCGTCGCCTCCACCGCCCATACGATCTCCTCGTGCCCCTCGAGCACGCAGTGAGGGCTGGTCTGCGCGTCGGACTCGCCGTCGGTGCCCCCAACCGCCTTCTCAGTCACGCTCGTGAGCTGCCTGTCGTTGAGCTTGACGTTATTCGCGGCCGCCCACTCCGAAATAGCGCTACGAAGCGCGAAGTTGGGCAGAAGGTCCAAGTTTCTGAGGCGACTGCCCGTGACCGGACACGTCTTGTGCCCCTGCTCCAACCAGCGCTTGATACTAGGCCTATCGTACGTGTGGCCGGTGGCAACCATCACCGGATCTTTCATGAGCTCCATGGAGACCGGGCACAGGAAGTGCGGAGGGGCTGATGCGGTTGTGGAGGGCGAGGGCGCCGCCTTGCTGCCCTGGTCCTCGACGCCGACGTCCATCTTCGCGTCCATGTCAAAGTCTCAGCCCCGACCTCACGAGAAAGGTCTAAAACTAGTCTTTCTAGGGGAAAGACGAAGGGTCAAGGGATTCGACGTCCGAGATTGGGCGCGCGCGGGTCAAGGCTCGCGCGGGTTCGGGTTCAGGGCTTTGCAGAAACCAAAACGACACGAACCCCTGCGCGATGTGCTCCGAGGAGAATCGCGGCGCCTGTGAATACGGGAGTCCCACGCGCTGACCTTCAAAAACCCACGGGCGACTCTTGCGCTTGAAAAGAGGCTAACTTTTAGACTACCGGAGAGCGTTGAAAGTTCAGGGCAGTTCCAGTTCCAAAAAACACGTGCGTCACTGCTGAATGGGCTTTTGGGTACGGACATCGATTTTGCAAAGAGTGAGTGATGCAGTCAAAATCCCACCCATGAGGTTTTATTAGTGTTTTATTCCAGCTGTCCAGCTGTCTGAATGTCCGGTACAGTTACCCGTTAAGTGTTAAGTGTTAGACTGCATTTGGCGGGAAAAAGCCCAGGAGTCACTCGCGCGGGGCGCGGAACCAAAGCGCAAGCGATGCCGAGGGTTTGAGGTAAGCACATGTCTGCAGTACACGTACGGCATCCTCCGCATCGATTCGGCCTTTCCTTTGGCTCTCGCTCGCGTTCTCCTCTGTGCCCGGTTGCGACTTCTTCCATGCGAAGGAGCAGGGAGAGCAAGCCGGACGCGAGGTCAGCAGCAGCTGAGCTGTGCAGCAGGTGCGAATTGCTGGTTCAGCGGATCGAGTCTTTCGCCTTGATGAGGCCCGATATCGAGGGAATCGACAAGCTCGCGCGTGCCGCCCTTCGCGAGCGGCATTTCGCCGCGAGCCTGATAGATTCTCCGGACCCAGCTCGAGGCATCCAGGGCTGTGAGAACAACCTCAGGGGGCTAAGTTTGGAGCTCGAGTGCGCTGAGTGGGCGCCTGGTGTGACGGCCGTGCGTAAACGATTCGCGACTAGGCCGCCGTCTCTAGGTGCAAAGTTTGGGGACGAAGAAGTGGTGGAGGTGGACGTGGTGGCACAGGAGGGTTTGCTGTGGATTGAGTGTAAGGCGGAGAGCGTCCTCTCGAGCAACATCGTCCCGCAGGCGCTTTCCATGAAGAGGGTTTCGAAGGCGTCTTGCAACCGTCGATGCTTCGGAAAGGCACCCAAGATTGTGGTTTATGCGACGGGTACTCTCGGAGATACTGAGGCAGGCTTCCTGAGTGACGCAGGAATCTCCGTCCTCAGCGCCCTTGACGCCAAAACGGAATACCTGCCAAAGTTACCCTCACCGACAAAGACGGCAAACCTTGACATCACAGCGCTATTCGCCCTCGTATCCGAGGTGACGAACGGAGGGGCGACAAAACCAATTTCCGAGGAAATTACTTCTTGGGCCGAACGCAAGCCGCAACATGCCGCGTGTCTCCGTGCTGAGATGAACGAGCCCCTCAACCTTGCGGCCGAGCTGGCGAGGTACGACAGCTTGATTGCCCACCCGAGCGTGATTGAACGCTTTCACGACATACTCCACACCGTGGGTGGTCCAAAAGAACGTCAAAGGTGGGAGGAAACTTGGCAGCCTCGGATAAAGGTGGTATCCCCACGCGAGGATGGAGACGTGAAGGCAGAGGGCATAGCTGAGGTGCGCAGCTTGGAAAGGGCTGCGCAGGTCCGGAGCCTGAGTCGCTTGTCGCCGCAACAGCTCGACCCATTCGAGCTGGGCGACGTTGCAATGGCTCGAACTTTTACCGCAAATGGTCGCGCGGTGTCGAGCGCAGCGGAACAGGGAGTTCTTCTCGAGACATACGTGCATCGTGCTGTATGGCTTGTGGGACTCTGAGGAGTAAGTGGAAACTTTTAATGTTTAGCTTTGAAAAAAGATTTAGCCAAAGGCACGTCGACGCCTTGTGCTCGACCAGTCGTACCACGCACGAGCAGATGGCGCTCCATGCGCTTGCTGCGGCCCGCGTCATGGCAATGAAACTGTCCTCTTCGTCAAATGCTCTTAAACGGAGAGCTGGAGGGCTGGTGGCTGTGGTGTACGTGTCCCAGGGCAAAGACGCCGATGCCGTTAACGTCCTGGAGACCGTCGCTGAGAAGGCCTGCCAACAGCACGGCACCCGTGTTTTGAACGTGTTCAGAGACGGCGAGTACAACCGCACAGGCTTTACATTAGGTGTCGGCGTGGCTAGCGTCGCGGGTCACGCTACCCCGTCTGTCGAACCGCTGAAGCAAAGCGCGCTGGCGCTGACCGAGCAGGCGCTGAAAACCATAGATCTTAGGAACCACTCCGCGACTCACCCGAGGTGCGGAGCAGTCGATCACATCAGCTGTCACGCTGTAGGCGATGCGCCCGACGATTTGGCAGCGCAGCTTGCCAAATGTCTCGGCGAGGGAATTGGCGATCGTCTGAAGGTTCCGGTACTTCTTTACGGTCTCGCCAGTTCCACGGGGACTCAGCTCGCCGACCTTCGGCGCAAGTACGGATACTTCAGGCGCACTTCTCAAGATGTGGGCTGGTCAGGAGCTCACCGCGTAGGAGATGGACAAGTCGAGGCGGATTATGGGCCTTCGACAATACCCCCTGAATCGGGAATACTCATGCTCGGCGCCACGCGTTGGGTGTGCAACTACAACGTGCCGATTGTGCTGGGGAAGTGCGGGGTCGACGCAGACGCTGCAGATGCCCTGGCTGTTGCGCGGCGGCTGGCCAGGCAATTGAGCGAGCGAGGAGGCGGGCTTCCGGGCGTACAAGCGATGGCACTGACCCACATGATCGATGCTATGGGCTCTACTATCGAGGTTGCGTGCAATCTGTTGGACCCTTCGACGTGCGGCCCGGAAATGGTGCAGGCAGAGGTCGAGCGACTGTTCGGTGAGGAAGGTGAGTTCGGGTGGACCGTCAAGCGCGGATACGTCACGAATTTGACCCCGGAGGACATGTTAGAGCAACTAGTACCGTTACGTTAAGTATTACACAAGTATATTTGACGGAACAATTTTCACATAATGCTGCACCCAGCCTGGGCGGGGTCGCTCGCAAGGTGTGGATAAAGGTTCTGGCGGTTCAAAATGTCTCCTCCTGTCGAGCGCGAGTTGGCGATTGCCACTGATGCCTGCATCTCCGCAGCCTGCGCTATTCTGAGCATATGGTTCGCCCTGAGAGCCGCGACTTGCTCTTGTAAATTATTCTGCCGAGCAAGATTCGCGAGAACTTCAGGGTTCTGAAGTCCAGCGAGGCCATGGATACCACCCGGGAGCCCAGCACCCTGCAGTGCGAGGGCACTCAACCCGGTGTTACCCTGAACCAAGGCCGCGAGGTAAGCCTGCGCGGCGGCAGGGGAGGACTCGGCGAGTTCCGCGGGGTTGGATCTGGTAGGAAAACCGGCGAGAGTTTGAAGGTTGATTCCTCCGGGCTGAGGAATGGCGATCTTGTTGTCATCGCTGCCGAGTCCCGAGCCGAAGCTTGCCGCGAAGGCACTCGCCGCGGCTGCTGCGGAACCCTCCACTGCGCCCTGTCCAAAGGGCATATGAGCGAGACCCGGAAACATACCATACGGGTTTACTGACGCGATGCTCTCGCGAGGCGCTGCCAACGCGCCAGCGCCTCCGTCCTTGTCCGCGACTCCAGGGAACTTGCCCCCGAAGGGGAGCATAAAACCTGCAGGACCCTGGAGGTGGCTGAACTGGCCGAGGCCCACACCAACCCCAGGCTGCGCAGTCGCCGCCGCTACCGCCTGCAGCGCGGCTTCGTGGCGCCTTGCCTTCTGTTTCCCGACCTGACCGCGATGTTCTTCGCGCTGCTGCAGCGTCTTGGCTCTGTACCTCAGCTTCTTGCGCAGCAGGCGGGTCTCGCACGTCTTGTTGTCGCGGTCAAAGGCGGACACCGGGTGGAAGGCGCGGCACGCCTGGCACTCTCTGCTCGCCTCGCCGCCGTAAGTCAACGACAGCATCCCGTTGTGTTCCGCGCAGGTCAAGGGCATGCGACTGTTCGCCGTGGGCTGCTTACGGGGGTTCAAGCAGTCGTCCACCTGGCAACAACCCTTGTACTTGATCGCCTGCTGTCGCAGCAAGATCGCGTGCTGAGCCGTCCTCAGCGTGTTGTCGGGGGCCGCAGCGTCCGAGGGACCCGACGCGTCGGCCGAGTTCGCAGCAACGACGGGTCGCGCCCCGGCGGACTGCTCCTGATCCATCGTGTTACTCTCGGGTTCTTTGGCGGGCTCGACCGGAGAACCCGCGACGTCCGCGGAGGCGTCGCCGATCGGGACGCGCTTCTCACCCTCCTCGGGGGCGTCCTCTTGGCAGCCCCCCGGGCCGAACGCTGGCTCCGAGCGGGGCCACGCGGGCGGGTTTTCGTCCTGTTCCTCGGGTTCCTGCGCGCCGATGTCATTTTCATCGCGCATGACGTTCTCGACGATGTCTTCGCCCTTCTCCGCGCCCTCGTCGGGCGCGTTCGCCCCCTTGGGGCCGTTCGAACCTGCCGCGTTCGACACGGCCAACTGGGGTTGCCGCCCATTTTCTCCCCCGACGCGTTCTGCGATTCCCACTTCGCCCTCGTTCCCGTCGTCCTCGGACAGGATCTTCGCACGCTTCGCCGCCGGCACGTCCGGGGACGTGTCGGCAACCTTCTTCGCGACCACCATGTTCAGATCTTCGCTCAGGCGCGTTGGGGTGCGCCACGGCAAGAGTGTGACTTCCTCCGAGTGCTTTTTTTTAATGGGGTTTGTTTGTCCTGCCCCCCCGAAGATTTTTCCGCGATTTTCCAATAAAATTGTCGTCTAACAGCCAAGGAAAAAAACGTGCATGCAGTCACCAAAAAAATATGGCCGTTGAGAATTCAGAATGGTTGAGAGAACTCGTTCACAGAATGGTTGAGATGGTTGAGAGTTCTCGGCCGAAAAAAAAAGAAGTTACTAGACTTTAAACCCTTGCTCCTTGGTTCACGCTGCCATAAATCCGTGAGAATTCTGGTCAAAAAATCTGATCAGAATAGTTCGGTTGGTCCAAGATGACAGAAAGATTTCAATCATTCTGGCTTGAAGCGTCTATGATTTTTTGAGTATTTTTGTTCGACCGAGCGCGGTGTGGACTGAGAGGGTGAAAAAATAGTCGAAAAATCTAGTCAGATCAACCTGAAATCCCTTCTCGAACATCGAGACCACGAGCCGGACCAGCAGGCAGGCTGGCAGGCACTTGCCCCGAATAAATTTTCTTCGCTTCCTACTTCTCGCGCCTTTTCGCGCGGAGGGCCGAGCACTCGCTGGATCGGCGCGGGATCAGCGCGCGATACCGTCGCCACGCGCATCGCATGAAGCGGACATAATAGTCGGTTGATCTCCGGATGCGGTGCAGGTCGCCCCGGCGGTAGGTTGCTCGTGGTCGGGACAGAGATGGACGAGACCGCGCTATTCACCCGTCAACTGCTCGGGCTCCTGGCGGATGACGCGCGCTCGAGGGAGTGGTTGAGGACCTTCTGTGATGACCGGGGCGTGAACGCCGCGACCGCGGAGTCCACTCTTATCCTCGGCACGCTCTTGGCGAGAAGCTGCTCGGTGGGGAACAGAGCCGCGGAGCGACAGGCCGAAGTCGCGCTTGCTCGCGCGGTGGCTCGCAAGAATCTCGTGCCGACAACCTTGCACGGTGCCGCTCGTCTCGCCGCCGATATAATGTCTCGTTCGCGTCTGACACATCGCATCGACTCCAACGCCCTCAACGGTGCTGGGTTGCATCTTTGGGCGTGCGAAGCACTTCCTGCGATCGTCATTGGTTTGATTAGGTTGCGATCGCCGCAGGCCTGGTCACTCGTTGAGGCGAGCGCACCTCTGGTTGCTGGCATCGAAGATGCGGACTGGTTCGAAGCTCCGGAGCCACATTTCGACTCTAACGGTGCTGACACACAATCGTACGGACTTAAGTCTCTCGTTCGATTGCTGGAGTCGCTGCTACAGGAATCCCACGCCCGTTTCCCCAGAGTTGGCGGCGCGCATGACGAAACTGCGCAGCTGGAAATTGCAGAGGCGGCCAACCGGGTACTCTTCGCCACTTTGACGGCTGCTCCCGCGGCCGTGCTCGCTTCGAATGCGCCCTGGCGACTACTTCTAGATGTGATTCCGCCGAGATTGGATGGATCGATGGACACCTTCCACTCTTCTCCATTCTTGCTGGCGGTCGGTGGTGCCCTTGCACGTGCATCGTCGGCTGATGAGGGACGCCGAGCTGAGCTGTGTGGCATCATTGAGCGAAAACTACAGGGATCCATCAAATCACGCAACACGGGATTGGAACTCTTGCGCGTCATCCTGAGCAAGCCGAACCAGCCGCTTTTGCAATCGGAGGTTCAGCTTTCTGTGCGCTGGGCACTGCATGCAGTATCCTCTGCCAAGTTGTCCTCTGACACGGGGACCTTGGAGACATTTCCACACCAACTAGTGGTTTTGGCGGCGGCTGTCATCATATCTGCCGTACCTTACCTCACGATTTCTGATCTCATCGGTATCCGTGATGGATGGTTGCTTCCGCGCTTACAGGCGCAAGCCCTTACTTGGCTCCGCCATGGAGATGGACAACCTCCGGTTTGCTCCGTCAGGAGTCATGTTTGTATACCGATTGGGGAGAGGCTGCCCATGAACGCAGTGGTCGCTTTATTCCACGCAGATATGGTACTGACTGCATACGTGGATCCGATGGATTTTCGGGCTCGCACAATTCAAGGTGGGATCGAGCTTGGGGTGTCATATCCACCGGTGGAAACAAGTCATATTCACGGAGCTCCTGAGAGAAATCCTGCACAAACACCTATCGCCGACTCGAGTGAGAAATGGGGCTACTTGGTTGGGTTCGCGGTGATGACTGTCCTCGCTAACCTATTGCAGAAGTGCCTGAGTATGGAGTACCATCGTGATGTTGCGGAAGAAAACAATTTCAGTTGCGAAGGGAATGGTGGCTTCAGAGTAGGGTTGACTGCGCCTGATATTCACCGAGCATTGCTTCACCGCCTTTCTCACATGCTAGCTCTTCATCGAGGAATCGAGAGGAACACTGTCATCGTAACTACTGACCGTTCGGTCAGCTCAAGCGAGACGCATCTTTTTGCAAGTGCCATTGAATCACTTCCTTCTGTTCAGGTGGACACGTGGCTTTCTGCGGTGGAAAGCGTCTTCGCCGAGGATGATTCGCAGGCAGCCATGGTGGTGAATCACGCGCACGCCAATGTGCCCGACGTCGAACCTCAGTTGCAAGCGGGTATCTTGACTCACGCAACCCGTGCTGTTGCTGCATCTGCAGCTTTTGGACGATCTCGTTTCGGGCATACGCAATCATGGATTGTTGATCCTCGCTTCATCATTCAGGAGATGGTGAGCAGAGATATCCTCAGTAAGGCACTGAAGCTCGCAGAACGGCTCGCACCAAATGTCTCAGTCTCTCCGTCCACTGGGTTTCGATTGGACAGTACGGGCGGGGATTTGAAAAATCGCTATCAGATGTTGGCAGAACGGCTTTCGGCACCACGAGTTGAAAAGGAACAGGGTGCAAATGGAGCGGCAACGAGCAACTCCGCAGGTCAGAGATATGGTCAATGGGCAGAAACTTCCTCCGCAACGCGTGCAACCATCGTGGCTGCATGTTTCAAATTGTGCACGATTGCCGCCAAAGTGCCTGCCTCTCCTTCGCTGGAATCATCGGTGCTGGGCTCCTTGGCTGCCCCCGCGTTTCATTTGGATTCATGGAGCGCAGAGAATGGAACCGGCTGTGTTGTTGGTGGTCATGATGCAGACATCCTCGAGAACAAACGTTTAAGTATACTCCAATGGGTAATTGCACGAGCTAACGAGTGCACCGCCCTTCATCCTGCCGCGGCAGCACTGCGACTTGGAGCCACACTACTCTTTGGGCTATCTCCTGACTCGGCATCTGCATTTACGCCAATGATCGTGACTGCACACGCGTCAGTTGCTCTGTGGGGTCAGGTCGACGCAAACTCAGATGCGATGATACCTCTCCAAGGTATATCGGAAATTTCCTCAGGAGATGCACAGATGTTTGCTCAAGAAATCTCAAATGGCATGGAGACCAGCACTCAATTCAGCGCGTTCGTGCATCTGCTTCAATGTGAAAACAACTTCTCTATGGCAGCAACACAAACTTATCATTTGGAAGGCACACAGCGCGCTGAACTTCTCCAGGTGGCGCACCATCTTGCATTTGCGTATAACGGCCCTGATGCTGCCATATCGGTGATAGCCGACGTTCTCCATGTGGTCTCATCCACAAAAGATAGCGTTCCGGCATCGCCTTCAGCCACAGCTGTTTCTGTGACTCTGCGTCTTCTTTCAGCTCACGTGCGTCATGCAGTTTGTGAATCTCGCGAAGATACCATCAACTTCGGTGATGTTGGCACAATTGATACTGGGGTGAACAATAGATTATCGCGTGCGGGCCATTTGATGGTACATGCGATTGATGCTGCCGTCTTGCTGATAAAGAGGACAAGCCGAAAGGCTGACGCGATGCGGTCATTCAGGCTATCGCATCTCTCGGCTGCGGAGCTCACAGATATTATCTGTGCCGTAAATATCTCGCTGACATCTCTTTCTTCAACTTGTATGTGGAAGTCTTTGAGAGTGAAACCAAACGCTTCAGAGCGGGGCAAACTTGACGATGCACTTCAAGCAGTGTATCGCAGCAGCGGCAAGCTTGGCGCATTTTTGGAAAGTGCTGCATGTGATGGCAGCTATTCTGCATCCGTTGGGCGCGAAATTGATTATCTTAGGTCAAATCGAGTCTCGCTTCGTGCTGCTGCGTCGCTTCGCGGTGGTGCCTGTCTCTACGAACGTTCAGCCGAGGATGATGCAGGAAATGCTCTGCTCGCTGATAATCACCGAGGCGCTCGTCAAAAATTCCGCAAAGCCCACTGGGTTGATTTCGCAGCTGAGGAGCCCTCATCGGATGACGGGGCGGGAGAAGGAGACGACGACGGCGGTGACGATGATGAAATGTTTTGTGTCCGACCCAATGGCGATGGGATCCAAGGTTGGGACATGGCAAATGGCAAGTCCCCGGTAGGACGTGGCAGAGGAGAAACCAAAGTTAGAGCAGAGTAGCTTTAGATACATTGGAAAAATTAGAGACTTTTCCACGACACCCGCAGCAAAATAGAGCGTGGTTCGTCCGAGTCGAGAGGGTGCGGCAAGATTTCTGCGGACGCCGCCCCCAACATTTTCGCCGCTTCAAGAAACTTTGAATACGTTCCTTTGGCCCTCTCCAATTCCGGCTCACAAATAATCACCACCCCGTCTTCACCCAACACATGTTTACAAGTCTTCGCAAGCATCGCGGCAGTTGCTGGGTCGTAAAGGCAATCGGCCCCTAGTACCACATCCGCCGACTGCGCCAAAGTATCAAGAGGCGAAGCCCAGTCGAGAACCGCCCCTGCAACACCTTGGCTTGACTTTGAGATATCCTCGACACTGTGAACCTCCAGTCCATTGAGCTGGGCTGAAGATAACGCACAGTGTATTGCTAGAGGTTCCCTGTCGCAGAAAATCACCCTCGAACCTTGAGTCACTGCTGCGGCCAGCCCGACGAAACCGAGCCCACATCCGACTTCAACAATTCTCTTTCCTCGCAAACAGCAACCAGGAAGAGCACCTGCAAGCACCAAGGCCGAAAGATCTGATGCGGTCTTCCATACCCGCCCCCAAGATGGATCTGAATCATCATACCCCACCTTTTCGTACCATTCCCACAGCTCGTCGACACCGGGAGGTTTGACGACACGCAACGAGGTGCTCCCGGTGCTCTGCAATCGCAATGTCGCTTCGACGAGAGGAGGCAATTGCGTTGTCCCTGATGTTAACCATAAGACGTCATCATCCTCAACGTCCTCGAGGGCCCTGACGTAAACTCTACCTCTGTTTATGGTGCGTCTGGTTGGCGAACATCGCACCCAGTTGCACGGTGCCGCAAGCGCAACAGCCATCTGGAACAAGGCTAAACCAAAAATGTGATACGGGACGAAACAGACCTAAAATCACGGTTCAAATTTAGCCAAAAATTTAGCCAGATCTGCTATACACTGCCCTGAAGCAAG
>MDTE01142746.1_pt1 | contig 18478 bp, 14 predicted proteins | sample 811231 | NCBI WGS metagenome assembly MDTE01 (sample SAMN05326651, study PRJNA326480) | marine metagenome | isolation source: seawater | place: Indian Ocean: Red Sea | collected 2010 | reverse complement strand
ATGTAAAAATTATACTCTTAAGTCAAAGAATTATTGTCGCAAATACATTTCTTTAAATTTTGTGCTATAACCTTGAACATCTTTATTTTTAAAAAATAACGGGAAATTTTTAGCAGATATGACAAATGCTACATAGTCATTTCCAAAGGGGCCGCTTTCATCAGAAGAAATAAAACTTTCATAATACTTCATTGCAGAAGCCCCATCCTCAAAATCTCTTACGGAAATCATATGAGTCTGCTCATCTAGCAAAACACTACTTATGTTAAGTTTTTCTAATGGGTAAAAATCTGAATGGTAATTAGAGAATATTTCTTTTCCCGTGTTGACATCAACATCAAAATCTTTAAATAAAAAAATAAAAAAATGAGGCGTTTCGTTTTTATAAACATACTTTAGAGCGTCCTCTTCGTTTGTGGGTGTGTTTACTTCTTTATCCTGGTTTTCGTTTGTTTTATTTGTTATTTGTGAAAGTATTTCTACTGCCGTGATTGAAACGGGATGATTCTCATGATTTAATTTCACTTTTTTCAAAGAGCTAATAAGTTCTGGCTTTCCACCTAAAAATCCTTTGGAAATAGCAGATAATAAACTAAAATGAGGGGTCAATATATTTAGTGAATCTAATGATATGCCTTTTTTACAAATTTTTACTACATCATTATAGCGATTTTCAAGATAAGCACTATATGCTTCATCGTAAACTGCTTGAATATTTTTTTGTTTAGACTCAAACACATCTAGTAATTTTGGGTTTTTAATTATTTTAGCATATTCTGAGTTTGGAAATTGTTGTAATAATATGTTTTTATATTTTTCTACATTTTCAACTTCATTGATTAGTTGATAAAGTAAAAACAACTGATAATAAACAGTACTTTTATTTATGTTTTCGGGAAATCTGTTGTTTAAAGCGTTTAATGTGTTAATGGCCTCTTTATAGTCTTGGAGTTTGTCTTTATATATAACCGCAACAGAGTAGTATGATGTTAATATTTTTTTTTCTGCGACCTCTTGTTTTTCGTCACTTAAAAGAAGTTTGTCTATGTAAGATTGTTTGCTTTTTGGATCAAAAACAGAATTGCTAATTGAATCTTGAGACAAGTCGTTGTTTAACAATGTTTGTTTATTTTTTCTTCTCCAATTATCCTCAAGCTTTCTTTTACCCCATTTTCTTGTAAACTCCGAATAACCAAAACTAAGAGCGGTTGGATTGTCAAAATACCACATCCTTCCCTGAAGTTGTTGAGCTTGGTTGGGGTTGTTGGTTCTGTCGCCAAAAAACCTTGAATCAATCTTGTTTTGTTGTTCTAACATCTTTTTTTCTTGTTCTTTTTTTTGAACCTCAGCTATGACTTTGTTTATTATAGCGTTTCTTTCGGATTCAGGCAGCCTAGAAACTCTTAAAAGACTATCCTGCTCAATAATTAGATTTAAGTTATATACTAGTTCAGAAAGTGTTGATTGCTTTTTTGAAGCAAGGTTAAAGCTTGGGTTATTTGGGTCCATGTATGCAATCGTTGTATCAAAATAAGATTGTGCAGGCCTGTATTTTTTGTTTTTATAATATATTTCGGCCAATTTAAAACTAGATAACGCTTTTTGTGAGTTGTTTTTTTGACTTTTAGAAACCGATTTCTTGTAGTAGTTAATTGCTTCATCAATAAGGTTTTCCCTTATTGATACTTCTGCTAATGAAAAATAAATTACATCTTTATATTCAGCGTTCTTTTCGTCACCCAGCATATCATGTAGTTCCTTTTTAATTTTTTCTACATCACCAAAGCCAATATCATAAGATTGTGCGCGTTTTATTTTAGCATTAAATGTAAGTTCATAATTAGAGCTACTATTTATTGCTTTTTCGAAAAACTTTGTTGCTTGTGAATAGTTTTTTTCAATTGCATTAAGTTGTGCAAGTATAAAATATATTCTTGCTCTTTTTTTCTTTTTAGATAGATTTATACTCATTAACAACTCATCTTTTGCTGAAGTGTACATCTTGTTTTTTAAATAAAAATGCGATGCTACAAGCGACAGTTCAGAATTAAGTTTATCAGGAAAAGATTCGTTAGAGAGTATTTTATTTAATAATAAGTCTGCGCTAGTCATGTCCTTTTGGTCAATGTATGTCCTGCACAACCAAACTTGAGACTTATAGTCACTTGGTGTTTCTGGAAACATGTTACTAACTTGTCTAAAAGCTTCAGCTGCTTTAAGAAAATCTTTTTTGTAATAAAAGGCTTTAGCAATTGTTAAATAACAATCATCTACCCACCGATTATGCTCCTTGTTTTTTAATAGTATTGAGTGATCATTAATTGCTTGCGCTCCTTTTTTAATGGCCTTGTTTAATGATGGCGTGAATGATTGTGAATCTTTTGTGCTAGCAGTCTTATAAACTGAAAGAACTTCATTGTAATCGTCCTTGTGGTTTTGTTGAATTTTTTGCTCAACATCATTTATAATATTTTGAGCATTAAAATACCAATTATAATGAGTTGTTGTATTGTGGTATGCTCTAGTGAAAAAAGTGCTCTTTTTAGTTGAACAAGCGCATATTGATAAAATAATCAATGTTTTTATAATATTATTAACAAAAGAAATCATTACTGATAGTGTAAACTAATAAAGCACAAAATTATTTTATTTTTCTAAAATTAAATAAAAATTAAAATTTCATGTATTTTTTAGATATTTGTAGAATATGGGTAAAGATACAAAGAAAAACTTTTTAGACAGTTGGAAAAATAAATATCGCTTTGTTATTTTAACTGAAGATACGTTTGAAGAAAAATTCTCTGTTAATAGCTCAAAAACTGGTGTATTTGTTTTCTTGTGTTTTATGTTGGTTTTTTTGGTTGGGGGTACCCTATTAAGTATTAGTTTAACTCCTTTAAAAGAATATATTCCTGGTTATACTTCAAACAACATGAGAAGAAATGTTGTTGAATTAAACTCTCTCTCAGATTCACTTATAAACAAACTCGCAAAGAACGATGTGTATCTAAATAACCTCAAAAAAATTATTTCTGGTAATTTGTCAGAAAAAACTAATTCAAAAATTATTTCTGAAAAAGAAAAAATAAAAGATGTTTTGTTTGAAAAAGTATTAGCAGACTCTCTTTTAAGGATTCAAATCGAGGAAGACGAAAGGTTTAGTCTACACAATAAATCCGAAAAGAAAAAACACACAAAAAAAAGTCTTTTTTTCAAGCCAATTGAGGGTGTTATTACTCAAGGTTTTGATACAGATGCTAAACATTTTGGAATTGATATTGTTTCTAAAGAAAATGCTCCAATAAAATCAGTGTTAGATGGCGTTGTAGTTTTTTCTTCATGGACATCTGAAACCGGAAACGTAATTGGCGTCCTTCATGAAGATAATTTGTTTTCTGTATACAAACACAACTCTACATTATTAAAAAAGCAAGGAGAAGCTGTTTCCGCTGGTGAGGTAATTGCAATTATAGGAAATTCGGGAAAGTTTTCGTCAGGTCCACACCTTCATTTTGAGCTTTGGCAAAACCTTATGCCTATTGATCCACAAACACTAATTTTCTTCTAATGTTTTTTCCCGACTTAATTATTAGGGCTTACGCTAAATATGTCAACAAAAAAAATAAATTGTGGATCAATAACCCTTTGGATGCACAACAAAAAACTTTTGAATTGCTTATAAAAAATGGAAGGAAAACGGTTTATGGTAAAAAACATCAATTTGAAAAAATCCAAAACTACAACGATTTTAAAAACTCTATTCCCATTGTGGAGTACGAAGATATCAAGCCTTTTATTTCCCTTATTAGAAAAGGTGAAAAAAATATTTTATGGCCTGGTAAACCGATTTATTTATGTAAAACTTCGGGAACAACTTCGGGAACAAAGTTTATCCCTATCTCAAAAGAATCAATGCCATACCACATAAAGTGTGCCAAAGACGCTATTCTTAATTATATACACAGAACAGGTAATACTAGCTCTGTGAAGGGTGGAACGATATTTATACAAGGAAGTCCTAAATTGGATTTTTCTGAATCAATTCCAATAGGACGTTTGTCGGGGATTACCGCACATTATGTTCCTTGGTACCTAAAACGAAATAACCTTCCGTCAAAAAAGACAAACTTAAATAATGATTGGGAGAAAAAAATTGACCTAATCATAAAAGAAACTAAAAACAAAAACATGAGCCTTATTAGTGGTATCCCGCCCTGGGTTCAAATGTATTTTGAAAAACTAACAAAACTTAAAAAGAAAAATGTTTCTAAAATATTTCCAAACTTTTCCCTCTTCGTTTATGGTGGTGTTAACTTCAAGCCATATAAAGAAGTTTTTAATAGGTTAATCGGAAAAGATGTGGATAGCGTCGAAACCTATCCTAGTTCAGAGGGCTTTATAGCTTATCAAGATTGTGAAAAAGAAGGCCTTCTATTATGTTTAGATCACGGGATTTTCTATGAGTTTATCGAAGTTTCTAAATATTTAAAAGGTGATTTTGATAGGATTTCCTTAAAAAATGTTAAGATAAACACTGATTATGTTATTATATTAAACACAAATGCTGGTCTATGGGGGTATAAAATAGGTGATACAGTATCGTTTGTTTCAACTAAGCCATACAGAATATTAGTTACAGGAAGAATCAAACATTTTACCTCTGCTTTTGGGGAGCATGTGATCGGAGGTGAGGTGAATTCTGCAATATCAAAAGCTGTTAAAAAAAACAATGCTAAAATCATCGAATTTCATGTAGCACCTCAAGTAAATCCTAATTCAGGACTTCCTTTTCACGAATGGTTTATTGAGTTTGATGTTATGCCTGTGTGTTTATTAGAGTTTGCTAAAGATCTTGATGGATTCATGTGTAAACAAAATTCATATTATAATGATTTGATTGAAGGAAATGTTTTGCGACCTTTGGTGATAAGTTGTGTGGAAAAAAATGGTTTTAAAAATTACATGAAATCTATCGGTAAATTGGGTGGTCAAAACAAGCTACCAAGATTATCAAATAATAGGTTAATTGCTGACAAACTACATTTATTATGAGTATTAAAAAAAATATTGCAATATTAGGGTCAACTGGTTCAATTGGAACTCAGGCTTTAGAGGTTATTTCAGAACAACCTGATATGTTTCAGGTAGAAGTTTTAACAGCAAACAAAAACAGTGAACTATTAATAAAACAAGCCATAAAACACAAGCCTAACACTGTTGTTATTGTTGATGATAAGCAATATAGTTACGTAAACTCTAAATTAAAAAATCTAGATATTAAGGTTTTTTCAGGAAATGACGCATTAAGTCAGGTTGTGGAAATGAGTTCTGTTGACCTCGTTCTTACCGCTTTAGTAGGGTACGCCGGCTTAAAACCAACTATTAATGCTATAAAGTCTAAAAAAGATATTGCATTAGCCAACAAAGAAGTTTTGGTTGTTGCTGGAGAGATGATTACAAAAATGGCAAAAAAAAACAATGTCAATATTCTTCCTGTTGACTCTGAACACTCTGCTATTTTCCAGTGTTTAACAGGAGAATATATGAACCCTATTGAAAAAATAATTTTAACAGCTTCTGGAGGGCCATTTAGAGGTTTTAGTAAAGATAAATTGAGAAAGGTTTCTAAAAAGGATGCGTTAAAACATCCTAATTGGGAAATGGGTCAAAAGATTACAATTGATTCAGCTACAATGATGAATAAAGGTTTAGAGGTGATTGAAGCAAAATGGTTATTTAATCTTGACGCTAAGCAAATCGAGGTGGTTGTTCATCCTGAATCGATTATACATTCTTTGGTGTGCTTTGAAGACGGGTCTATGAAGGCTCAGCTAGGGCTCCCTGACATGAAGTGCCCTATACAGTATGCTTTTAGTTATCCAAAAAGACTGAAAAATAATCATAAAAGATTTAATTTTTCAGACTACCCAACCTTAAACTTTGAAAAACCTGACACAACTGTTTTTGAATGTTTAAAGCTCTCTTACGAATCAATGGTTGTTGGAGGAAATGCTCCTTGTGTTTTAAATGCTGCAAACGAAATTGCTGTTCAGGCATTTTTAGATGAAAAAATTAATTTTTTAAAAATTCCAAAAATTGTTTCTTCTTGTTTGGAAAAAACTAATTTTGTACCCAATCCTACTTACAACGACTATGTGTCAACTGATGAGGAGGTTAGAAAACTTGCAAAAGATTTTATATAAATGGAAATAATAATTAAAGCTGCTCAATTACTTTTAAGCTTATCAATACTAGTGGTTCTTCACGAATTGGGCCATTTTATCCCCGCAAAACTATTTAAAACACGAGTTGAAAAATTTTATTTGTTTTTTGACCCATGGTTTTCAATCTTTAAAAAGAAATTTAATGGTACGGAATACGGGGTTGGTTGGCTTCCTTTAGGTGGTTATGTTAAGATTTCAGGAATGATTGATGAGTCGATGGATGTAAAACAAATGAGCTCTAAACCTGAGCCTTGGGAATTCCGTGCTAAACCAGCTTGGCAAAGACTTATTATTATGGTTGGGGGTGTTGTGGTAAACGTCATCTTAGCTTTTTTTATATATATAGCTGCCTTTATGGTTTGGGGAGACAAATATTTAGATGTTAAAGACGCAAAGTACGGAATATATTGTGACTCACTGGGTTTGGAGGCTGGTTTTAAAAATGGAGATAAAATATTATCTATTGACAACAGGAAGGTTGATCGTTTTTCTCAAATAATTCCTACAATAATTCTTGATGACGCTTCAGTTGTTTCGGTTTTAAGAGAAGACAAAAAAACAAATGTTTTTTTATCAGAAGAAATTAAAACGTCCATGCTTAAAGAAAAAAATCTTTTTAGTTTGGCAATGCCTTTTGTTTTTGGCTCTTTTTCAGAAGCGTCTGCGGTTGAATCTTCTGGGGGTAAAATAGGGGATAAAATCATATCTGTTAATGGTAGGTCTGATATATATCTTCAAGATATATATACGCTTATTCCTAGCTTAAAAGGGGACACAATAAGTTTAGGTGTGGAGAGAGATGGTGAAACCATTAATTTAACGGTTTTTTTAAAAGATGGTTTGTTGGGTGTTATGCCAAATGGACCTGAAAATTTATTTGATTTTTCTAATAAAAAATACTCCTTATTTGATGCTATTCCTGCTGGTTTAAACAAAACTTTTGTAACACTCAACAATTATCTAAAGCAGTTTAAATTAATTAAAAAGTCGCCCGAATCGGTTGGAGGATTTATAACAATTGGAAATATTTTTCCTGAAAAATGGGACTGGAAAAGGTTTTGGGAGTTAACTGCGTTTTTATCTATCATGTTAGCCGTTTTAAACATTTTACCCATACCAGCTTTAGATGGTGGGCATGTTATGTTTTTAACTTATGAGTTGGTTACCGGTAAAAAACCTAAGCAAAAGGTTTTAGAGTATGCACAGGTCGTTGGTATGATTTTGCTTTTATTGTTAGTTGTATATGCTAATGGAAATGATTTAATTAGATTGTTTTCTTAAAATAGCTGTATTTTTGAATTTAGATAACTTAATTTAATATATATGTTTGGAATTGAAGAGGCTCTAAAAGATTTAGGCTTAAAAAATGATAATAATGGGACTTCGACTGGTGTTGATGGGTTCGGTAATGGAAAAAAAATATCTTCTTACTCTCCTGTTGATGGCTCGCTAATTGGTAATGTTTATTCTACAACCGAGTCAGATTACGAAAAGGTTATTTTGAAATCACAAGATGCCTTTTTAGAGTGGAGGAAAAAACCTGCTCCAATAAGAGGTGAGGTTGTGAGACAATTTGGAGAAAAGCTTAGGCAGAAAAAATCTTCTTTAGGAAAGCTTGTTTCATATGAAATGGGCAAGTCCTTTCAGGAGGGGCTAGGAGAGGTGCAGGAAATGATAGATATCTGTGATTTTGCTGTTGGTCTTTCTAGACAACTTCATGGATTAACTATGCACTCTGAAAGACCTGGGCACAGAATGTATGAACAATACCACCCTCTTGGTGTGGTTGGAATAATCTCTGCTTTTAATTTTCCGGTTGCAGTATGGTGTTGGAACACTGCTTTGGCTTGGGTTTGTGGCAATGTGTGTGTTTGGAAGGGGTCAGAAAAAACTCCATTATGTACTGTGGCCTGTCAGAATTTATTTCAAGAAGTTGTTAAAGAAAATAATTTGCCAGAAGGGCTTTCTTGTATAATTTCTGGAGATAAATCACTTGGAGAGATTATGACTGCTGACAAGCGCATCGCCTTAATTTCCGCTACGGGATCAACCAAAATGGGCCGAGCTGTTGGTGTAGCGGTCGCTTCTAGATTTGGAAAAAGTCTATTAGAGTTGGGCGGAAACAATGCAATTATAATTACTCCTGACGCTGATCTTAAAATGGTGGTTCCTGGTGCTGTTTTTGGTGCTGTTGGTACTGCTGGTCAAAGATGCACCTCAACAAGAAGGTTAATTATTCATGAAAATGTTTACGAAAAGGTTAAAAATGCTATTGTTGGTGCATATGATCAAATTAAAATTGGCAACCCTTTAGATGAAAACAACCATGTTGGCCCTTTAATTGACGTTGATGCTGTGAACAACTATAATAATGCTTTAAAAAAGGTTGTTGAAGAGGGCGGGAACATATTGGTTTCGGGTGGCGTAATGAGCGGGGATGGTTATGAAAGTGGTTGTTATGTAAAGCCGGCTATAGCTGAGGCTAAAAATAGTTTTAAAATCGTTCAACACGAAACATTTGCACCCGTTTTATATTTGTTAAAATATAGTGGCAGTGTCGAAAACGCTATTAAGATTCAAAATGATGTGCCTCAGGGTTTGTCGTCTGCAATAATGACATCTAACATTAAGGACGCTGAAAAATTTCTATCGAGCGAAGGGTCTGATTGTGGAATTGCAAATGTTAATATTGGAACTTCTGGCGCTGAAATAGGTGGTGCTTTTGGTGGTGAAAAAGAAACTGGTGGGGGTAGAGAGTCCGGATCAGATGCTTGGAAGTTTTATATGAGAAGACAAACAAATACTATAAATTACTCGGATGAGCTGCCGCTAGCGCAAGGAATTAAGTTTGATTTATGAGAAGATTTATGACATTTCTTTTTGTGTTTAGTTTTTTTTATTTGACAGCACAAGACTTATGGTTGGCTCCAAAAGAAAGTAAAGACGCTCCAAACCCGCTTAAATCAAGCAGTGTGTCAAAAGAAAAAGGTAAAATTCTTTACAACAAGCTTTGTTGGACTTGCCATGGCAAGCTTGGTGACGGGAAGGGTCCAGCAGGAAAAGGTCTTAGGCCAGCTCCAAAAAGTTTTTCTGCTGATGTTGTTCAAAACCAAAAAGATGGAGAGCTTTTTTGGAAAATTAGTAATGGTAAAGGAATGATGGCTCCCTACAAGCATTCTTTGAAAGAATCCCAAATTTGGGATTTAGTTAATTATATAAGAAGTTTTAAAAATAGTAAATGAAAAATTTAATTACATTTCTTTTTGCGTGTTTTTCATTAGTTCTTTTTTCTCAAGAACCTCATTTTAAAAACAAACAATTAATAAACGCTCAAACTACCGTTATTCCTGGTGGTCTTGATTTTACAATTCAACACAGATTTGGGGCAATTGGTTTAGATAAGTCTATTTATAAAGATTTTTTAGGTTTTGACCAACCTGCTAATATTAGGTTTTCATTGTCATATAAGCTAACTGAGAGGCTGTATGTTGGGCTTGGCAGGACAAAAATTGGAAAAACAGTTGATTTTGAAGGAAAATATCTTGTTATAAACCAGAATAAAGAAAAAAACACACCCCTTTCTATAGCTCTATATTTCGGAACAGGAATTAACACTGAGCCTGATAGGGTTATTAATAATAATATGTTTTTTGTTGAAGACGGAAAACCTTTTGAAAACCGTTTTGCACACAGGTTGGATTATGTAACCCAAATTATTTTGTCAAAATCAATTAATGACAAACTATCTATACAGGCATCTCCTTCATTAATTTATAAAAACCTTGTTGTTAACAGTTGTGATAAAAACCACACTTTTGTTCTACCTATAAGCGGTAAGTTTAGTTATTCATATAGAAGCTCTATATTGTTTGAGTATGGTCTTAAAATTAATAATTATTCGCCAACTAGAATTGACAATCCATTTTCATTAGGTTTAGAGTTTGGAACTGCTGGACATGTTTTTCAGATATTTGCAACAAATAGTTATTATATTCGTGAAAGCAATGTTTACACTAAGGGGGCTTATGACATTTATGACAATCCCTTGTTTAGTTTAGGTTTTAATATTAGAAGGGTTTGGTGGTTTTAAAAACTTATTATGAGAAATTATCTTTTTTTATTTATTATTTCAATCATTTTATTTTCTTGTAGCAAAGATCGTTTAAAAGAGGTTGTAACAGGCTGTACAGATCCGCAGTCAAACAATTACAATCCTTTGGCAGATGAAGATGATGGGTCTTGTATTTTTTTGGGTTGCACAGACCAAATAGCTATTAACTACAACCCTATTGCTAATACAGATGATGGTAGTTGCGAGTATTCTGGCTTAATTGGATGTTCTGATCCACTAGCCTCAAACTATGATCCGTTGGCTGTTGGTTGTGGGGATCCGCCTGACCCAAACAATTTTAGTTGTTGTGTTTATGATGTTTTTGGATGCACTGATCCTTTGGCCCCGAACTATAATAAAGCTGCTACGGTTGATGATGGAACATGTTTAATTAGTTTTAATAATCATATTGTGCCTGTTTTTGAATCAAGGTGTGTTTCGTGTCATGGTTTTGGCTCTCCATATGTTCAATTAACACCTGCAGGGACAGCATATAGCGGTCTTATTAACGGCTATAGTATAGAGGGTTTTAGTTATATAAATACTGATCAACCTAATCAAAGCTATCTCTACCAATTAGTTAGTGGAGGATTAAAGACAATAATAATGCCTCCTAACGGCCCTACGCTTTCTAGTGATGAGGTTCAAAATATTTTGCTCTGGATTGAACAAGGCGCAGAAAATAATTAGTTGCCAAAACCATATCGTAAATTTTTGCGTATATTTTCGTAAATTTGTATCTCTCAAAAAATTAAACTTATGAAAAAATTCATACTATCCTTGTCTTTCGTTGTGGCTATTGTTGGTGTTTCGTTTGCTCAATGTACAACGTCAGACGCAACAAGCTGCGTGTGTTTAAATCCAGCCGAAAACGACTGCGACCTTCTACCAGATATAACAATAGAGTGGGATTATGCTGAAGGCTCAAACACAGAGTACGCTCCTGGCGCTAGTAACACGAACGGAACAGACGGAAGGCTTACTGTTTCTGGACACACCCCTAACATTGGTGTTGGGCCTCTTAATTTAAGAGGAATGGATATTAATGGTGATAGGTGGATGGTTTGTTTTGATCCTGTGACTGGTGTTCCTGATACGTTTACAGTAAATGATCCCAACTGGAACATACAGACTTATTGCCCTGATGGTTCTGAGCCAAAACATATCGCTTGGCAAAGAATTTATCATAAAAACGCAGATGGTACGATGACTTATTGGGAAAGAATGGCTAATACTTTTGAATACCACCCTACACATGGGCACATGCATTTTGATGACTGGACTATTTTAACTCTTAGGGTTCCTGATCCTAATGATCCGAATCCTTTAAACTGGCCAATTATAGGCGATGGTTCTAAATTGGGTTTTTGTGTGATGGACCTTTCTAATTGTATAAACAATGACTGTAGAGATGATGCTACTGAATATGGTCAAGGAAATGTGCTCTCAGCTTCTGATTTTCCTAACTATGGTTTAGGTGGGGGAAGTTATGGTTGTAGTCCTGTTTCACAAGGAATATCATCTGGTTATTCAGATATTTATGGAGAGTACCTTGATGGAATGTGGTTAGATATTCCTTTGGGAACATGTAATGGAGATTATGCTGTTGTTTTACAGTGTGGAAAAGGAGAAATGCTAGAGTCTAACCCCAACAACAACTATACATGGTTTCCAATCACTTTAACCGAGCAGTCTCCAAGTCCATCAGCAAGTATTACGACTTCTGGACCTACAATTTTATGTCCAGGGGAAACCGTGACACTAAGTGCTAATACTAGCGCGGGAAACCCAAGTTTTTTATGGTCTGATGGATCTACCGGATCAAGTATTTCGGTTAGTCAAACAGGAACATATAGTGTTCAAGTTACTGACGGATCTTTTGGAACATGTTCAACAAGCACTTCAAATTTTGTTGAAGTAACCATTTCTCCTGATACAGTTAATTTGTCTATGGCAGCACAAGTTAATGCGCCGCTTTTTGATGTTGTTGCTTCTGGCGGATCAAATCTTTTATGTAACAATTCAAGCCTCACTCTTGAGGTGGTGAACCCTAATTTTAGTAACGCTACATATCTTTGGTCTAACGGCGATGTTGGCCCAACAACTACAATAAGCACGATTGGCGATTATTCTCTGTATGTTACAGACAACTCTTTTGCTTGTCACACAACAATGTCAGATACAATTAGAATTGTTCCGCCAATGGCTGCTCCTAGTATTTTATGTTCTGCCGACACTGTTTGTGTCGGAGACTTTGTCGAGCTTTCAAGCCTTTCTAACGAACAAACCAACTGGTATACAGACGCATCAGGAACAAATCTTGTTTCTACTGATTCTTCTTTTACTTCTGCTCCACTATCATCATCTACAACTTTTTATGCTGCCACAACTTATTCTGGTGGGATGGTTGGAGAAAATGCTCACAGCGGAAGCTCTAACTATAGCGGGTCTAGCACTAATGGCTGGATAAGGTTTAATGTAAGTGCTCCGTTAACAATAAATAGTGTTGATGTTTTCGCAGACGATGATGGGGATAGAACTATTGTATTGTGGGATGAAGACGGAAATGTTTTAAACTCGCTTTCTGTATTAATAACTTCTACAAATGGTGGTCAAGACCCAACAAATGTACCTTTAGGCTTTACCGTTCCTGCTGGCAACAACTATATCCTCGGTACAGACACTGCGATGAACAACACTGTCTTTGGGAGCAACAACCCAATGTTAAAAAGACAAGGAGATCAATATTACGGGTATTGTAACTATCCTTATGTTATTGATAATATTATTGAGCTTACTAATTCTCCTTATGGAACTGATTGGTATTATTACTTTTATAATTGGGATGTTACTCCTTTACCGTGTGAGTCTCCTATGACCTCACACGAGGTTGTGGTTGTTACGTGTGCTTCAATAGATGAGGTGGTAATAAATGTTGATATTTATCCTAATCCAACACGAGATTTATTAAACATTGATTTAGGTCAAAACCCTGAATCAACAGTAGTATTATATAATGTGTTGGGTGAAGAAGTTTTAAGAGAAACAGCTAAAAATAACACTACTATTTCTCTAAAAGAACTTCCTAAAGGCTTATATAGTGTTCGTGTTTGGAACAATAATGGTGCTTATAAAGAGCAAATTGTTCTTCAATAACATAAAATATTTTCTACTTTTTTTACAAACAGGGCTTTTCGGAGCCCTGTTTGCACAAAACTATTCAGTGTTTAATACCACAAACTCCGACTTGATTGACAACTCTACAACCTGTCTTTCAAAAGATAGTTTAGGTAGTGTATATGTGGGCACACAATGGGGTTTAAATAGTTTTGATGGAAGTACGTGGGTTGATTACTCTTCAGAATTATTAAATCCTTCTGTAAGATGTGTAGAGTTTGACGATAACGGCTTCTTGTGGGTTGGCACGCTTGGAGGTTTGTCTAAATTCGACGGATTTTCTTGGACCCACTATGATACTTCTAACGGTCTTTTTGATAATCAAATAAATTGTGTTGCCTTTGATAGTCTTAATCAGCCCTGGGTGGGGACATCAAAAGGGGTTTATAGTTATGATGGAAGAAATTGGCATGTACAGCTAGACTCTTCTGCCATTGAACCAACATTTATAAATGTAACTAAATTAAGTTTTATTGGCGACTCTTTGATTGTTTGTACAATGAATGGGGGAATAGGCTATTTGTATTCTGGAAGTATAAGCTGGTATAGCAGCTTTATCAATAACCTTCCAGACAATTCTTCATATGATGTTGAGGTTACTGAAAGTGGTAAGCGTCTTTTTGCTTGCCCCCAAGGCGGCCTACTTATGCACTTTTCTGTCAACACTTGGTTCAATTGGAATATTGTTAACACTTCAGGATTTCCCTCAAACAGTCTTACATGTATTGAAAAAATAGATTCAAACTTATTCATGGCTGGAACACTTGGTGCGGGAATGTTTGAGTTTAGCTTTCAACAAGGCGTCCCTATAACCTCTGTTTATGACACCTCAAACCAATCGGTTCCTGAAAATTATATCGTTGATATTTTAAAAAATAATGATGGCTCTATTTGGGCAGCCACGCTTAATAGTGGACTTGTAAAGCTTGGTTCTAGCAGTGTTGTTATAGATGAAGTATTAAAACAAAAGCCTTTTGTTGTTAACTCTTTTGATCTCCTTGGAAGAAAAGGAGCTAAGGGTTTAATAATAAAAATATATAGTGACGGTAGTGCTAAAAAATTTTTTAATCATGGCCGCTAATTAACTTTGTTTAGTGCGGGTCTTTCTTCTCTATTTGCAAGCTCCCAAGCTGTTAAAAATATTAATCTTGTTATTTTTTGTGTTTTATCAAAATCAAGCTTTTCTATTGTATCGCTTGACTTATGATAGTCTTTATGCACTCCGTTGAAATAAAAAATAACTGGTATGTTTTTGTTTGCAAAATTGTAATGATCTGACCTATAGTAATATCTGTTTGGATCATCTTCTTTATTGTATGTATAGTCTAATTTGATGTTGAAATATTTATTATTAACATTCTCGCTTATGTTGTGAAGTTCATTGCTTAGCCTGTCAGAACCTATGAGATAAACATAATTACCGTTATCGTGCTCATCATCTATTCTTCCAATCATATCTATGTTTAAGTTGGCAATTGTTTTTTCTAGTGGAAAGATGGGGTTGTCAGTATAATATTTTGATCCCAAAAGACCTTTTTCTTCACCTGAAACAGGCATTACCAAAACAGATCTTCTTGGTCCTTTACCTTCGTTTTTTGCTAACATAAATGCCTCAGCTATTTCTAAAACAGCTGCGGTTCCAGAAGCATCATCATCAGCGCCGTTATAAATTACCGTGTCGTGCTTTCCTAGATGATCATAGTGTGCTGTAATTATTAATAGTTCGTCTCTTAGGTCTGTTCCTTCAATATATCCTAAAACATTTTCTCCTTTTAAAATATTTCCAAAAACAATTCTTTTTAAAATTCCATCATCACAAGTGCTACACTTACAGTTATGTCTTTTTGATTTTACCATAAACTTTTGGTAATAAGTATTGTCCTTATAAGGTGGTATTCCTATTGCTCTAAAGTGATTAGCAATATACTCAGCCGCCATTCTTTGGCCTTTCCTTCCTGTCTCTCTTCCCTCCAAAGAGTCACTAGCCAAGACTTCTACATGTTTATAAAGATCTTCTTTTGTAATACTTTTTGAATATTTTACGTTCGCTATATCTTCATTGATATTAATAATTTGAGAATATATTAATGTTGGTACAAATAATAGTATTGCGATTATTGTTTGGTTCCTTGCCATGATCCAGATATGTTTAAAGAGGAGTTTGACCATTGTCCACTAGCAATACCTTCATTTAATGATCCTACAAACGTGCTACCTGTTGATACGGTTCCTGCAGTAAATGCTCCGTTATTTTCCACAGTTCCATTTATTTCATCTCCATAACCCGAACCGCTCTTTAGGCTGCCTGTAACAACCCCTTCTTCCGATATTAATGCAGTCCAGGACCCTGTGTCATCCCCAGTAAAGAAACCACTCCATACACCTTGAAATTCTGTTGGTATGTTATTTGGTTTCTTATGTGTTAATGGGCTATTTGTAGATTCTTTCTCACAAGAGTAAAATAATATAAACAAAACACTAATTATTATTGTTTTTTTCATTTTTAATTATTTTATATTTTTTCTATTCTTCGTTGATGTCTTCCTCCTTCAAATTCAGTTTTTAAAAATATATTAATTATTTTTTCAACTTCTTCAAAAGATATGTATCTCGCTGGCATTGTACATATATTAGCATTATTATGAAGTCTTGCTTGTTCGGCTATCTCTTCTTTCCAACATAGAGCAGATCTAATTTCTTTGTGTTTATTTGATGACATATTTATGCCATTTCCGCTTCCGCAAAACTGAATTCCCATCTCACAATTATTATTAATTATGCCGTTTGCTAGTTTGTGTGCAAAATCAGGATAATCTACACTTTCTTCTGAATAACAACCATAATCTACTATATCATAACCTTTTTTTTCTAAAACATTTTTTGTTTTTTCTTTAAATAAAAACCCGGCATGATCACAGGCTAAACCTATTATTTTCTTTTTTAACATTTATCTTTTCTATTTGTTAATTATTGTTAATTGTTGTTATTATTTAATTATATTTTTTTATTGTTTTTTTTTAATACTATTATATATATAATTAATCTTGAACTAATCTTTTTTTTTAATCACTTTTATTTAATAATATATAAACCCCATTTCAACAAATTTAAATTCTATTTTATAATTTATTTATTAAAAATTTATCTTTTTTTACAAACTAACACAACTATGTTTTTTGTTAAAATAAAAATATTTAATCATGTCTTAAGTTTATATTAATTAACATTCTTTTATTTTTATTGTTAACTATTAAAATAACTAATTTAATAATAGTTTTTTATAAACATAATTAACAACATATATACATATATATATTAATTATTATTTATAATAATATTTATTTGTTTTTTAATAATGTTAACATCTTTAATAGTAATATTTATATTGTCCCCTATATTATATTGTTTGCCTGTATTAAATCCTATTAAAGATAATTTAGAATCATTTACATAATAATGATCATCATTAAGTTCTTTTAATTTAATGAATCCTTCACAACCATTTTCAGTTATTTCTACAAACATGCCATAATCTGTGATATGAGAAATAATACCTTTATAAGAGTTACCCTTAAAGGAAGACATATATTTTGCTTTTAAATAATTATTAAATTCTCTTTCTGATTTTGATGCTTTTATTTCTTGATTAGAACTATGTTTACATATACTATTTAAATCATTATAAACTATATTTTTTTTATTTAAGATATTATTAAGAATTCTATGTACAATTATATCAGGATATCTTCTTATGGGAGAAGTAAAATGACTATAGTAATTAAAAGCTAAACCATAATGTCCAATATTATTAATATCATAAGCAGCTTTAGACATAGATTTTATTACTAAAAGCTCTATCATGTTATAATTAGAAGTATTATTAATTTTAGAAAATAATTTATTGATAGATGTAGCAATATTTTTTTTATTATCTGTTTTTATATTATAGTCAAACCTTTTAATAATAGTGTTTAAATCATTTAATTTTTCAACGTCTGGTGAATCATGAACTCTATATATAAAAGGTGTTTTTTTAGAAGAGATAAATTCAGATACTTTTTTATTTGCAAGCAACATAAATTCTTCAACTAATTTATGAGAGTCATTAACTTCTTTAAAAATTAAATTAGTAGGTATATTTTCTTTATTTAATATTATTTTACTTTCTCTTCTTTCAAAAGCTAAAGAACCATTATTAATTCTTTTTTTTCTTAATTTTTTAGCTAAATTATTTAGAGTAGTTATTTCATTATGAAATATTTCTTTTTTATTTTTTATTGAATTAAAAGCTTCTTTATATGTAAATCTATGATCAGAAAAAATTATAGTTTTCCCAAACCATTCATTTATAATATTAGCATCATTATTTAATTCAAAAACTGCAGAAAAACATAATTTTTCTTCATTAGGCCTTAAAGAGCAAAGTTTATTTGAAAGATATTCTGGAATCATTGGAACAACAAAATTGTTTAAATAAACAGAGGTTGCTCTTTTCCTTGCTTCAATATCTATTGGATCATTTTCTTTAACATAAAAACTAACATCAGCAATATGTACACCTATTTCATAATTACCATTTTTTAATTTTTTTATTGAAAGAGCATCATCGAAATCTTTTGCATCATCAGGATCTATGGTAAAGGTTGTAATTTTTCTAAAATCTCTTCTCTTTTTTATTTCTGATGAAGAAATATTTTCAGAAATATTTTCAGAAAAATCAATTATATTTTGTTTAAAATTTAATGGAATTTCATAATTAGATAAAACTGATTTTAATTCAACATTATATTCTCCTGGAAAACCTAATACTTCTTTTATTTTTCCTGTTGGGTTAGTTTTTTTATTTCCCCAATCAATAATTTCAACAACTACCCTTTGATTGTTTTTAATTTTTTTTCTTTCTTTATTTGGAAGGAAAATATCGAAATTAAGTCTGTTATCTAAAACTAAAACAAATGCAGCACTT
>MDTE01178325.1_pt1 | contig 18485 bp, 24 predicted proteins | sample 811231 | NCBI WGS metagenome assembly MDTE01 (sample SAMN05326651, study PRJNA326480) | marine metagenome | isolation source: seawater | place: Indian Ocean: Red Sea | collected 2010 | reverse complement strand
CTTAAAGATTTTTACCATCGTTTTTATGTGTTACTTCCCAAACATAGCTACTTTGCTAGTATTAGACAAGAATCTTAACTTTTATGGAAGAGCAGGAGCCTAGTAAACTCGAAAACATAGTAAAAGTTTCTATACTTTTGTGGTCTGCTACATTATTAACACTTTCTTATTACGAACCACCAGACGGGAAAAAGATTGTAGACTTTGATCCAACTTTCATAGCCAGCATCTTCAGTGCCTCAACTGCCAGTTTGGGCCTAAGTATTGGTAAAAAGGGCAACAATAAAAAAGACGTTATAGTAGATAATAAGAATAGTAAATCTGGCATCAAATGAAAAGACTACTACCTTTTATTTTTCTTGTATCCGCACCAGCTTATGCGGACATGACTCACAATATATCTTCGAGCGTAAAGTTTGAATCTTTATCGGCTGCAAGTACAGCAGATAAGGTTGGATCTAGTTACAGCATCTCAGGTAATAATATAACAACTGTCGATTCAAACTCAGCATCTACATTAGGCGGTTTTGGTGACACAACTAACGGAGTGCCCAGTATCTCATTCCCTTCCGCTACGCAAGCAACTTCGGGAGAAGCTTTCAGCTTTTCCACTAGCTACTTAGAAGGAGATGCCACACCAGGTAGTGCGATTACAGTTGGAACCGTGCCAAACTTTAGTGACCTTACATCTACAAGTGCTGGAAGTGTAGGAACAGCAGCAGTAGCACTAGATAATCACAATATTACAATGACACCAGGAACAGGAACAGGTATCGTAATTACAGGTCAGTTTGTCGTTGATCTTACTATCGAATGAGGAGGCTTCTTCTTCTTGGCTTTGTTATATCTGCTCCTTGTTACGCTGTGCCAGTTATACCTAATTTTACGCAGGGAAGTTCCACAAGTCGAACAGAAACTTCCACAATTATTACAGAATCTATACGAACAACAGAATATAATTCTGGGTTTCTCTATTCAGTTACAGGATCAGGAATACAACATGACGGATCTTCTATATCTCCAGCAGCTACTACTGTCAGCGAAACTATAAACGGAACTACTTATACATGGCAGGGATTAAATTTAGATCAAAGACCAAACTGGACTCAAACAAACCAAGGAGATGCTTTTCAATTTACAGAAGTTTATCAAGCACCTGGAATGGAATCCGTAACCGACATAACCCGAACCATAGAAAGCACAAGTGTAACAGATACCACAACTATCTTCTCGCAATAAGCCTTATAAGTAATCCAGTATTTGCCAATACAAGCAATACGGCTGCACCTGTGGCACAATCATCATCTTCAGTATCAAACTTCGCAACCCAAGTTTTAGGTGGTCCGATGGTAGAAAATCAGTATGGAAATGGAATAGTCTGTTCTGGCCCACAAATGGGTATTAGCCCTTTTATAACTACAACATATAATCAAAGAAGGCCACAAGATTATATCTACCATACCCCTGTTTATGACAATACAGATGCCAATAATGACAACGTGCCAGATAATCCAGGAAACATTCTTTACTATCAGGAAAACTATAGTGGTAATAAGGATTCTTTAGGACTTAATTTTGGAATAGCACTTACATTTAATATTCCACTAGATAATAGGTTTCAAGACTCTTGTTTAGACGCTGCAAATACTCAAATAAAATTACAAAAACAAGAATTAAATGCAAAAATGCTTAACTATGAAATAGCCCGATTGAAAAATTGTGGTGAACTTATGCTGGCTGGTATATACTTCGATCCAAAAAGCGAGTACGCAAAATTATGCGAAGGAGTCCGTATCGCTCCAAAACCTAATCAAGTTATACCGCACACTCACGAACTCAAAATAGGTCAGTAGATAAGTCACGGGTATTACACTTATCTACGGATAATTATTCTACTTTATTTTTCTTCTTTGTCAGCTTCTTAAATAAATTTTTTATTAGAGGTTTTATGATATTAAGCAATAGTGGAGTAGAGGCAGCAACAGTAGCAATAACAGCAGTGCTAACAAGCTGTGGAGGATTCGGTATGTATTGCTCGATGAATTTAACGTCCTCATAAAGCGTTATACATTTACTACCATCTTCGCTTCTTTTATGTCCGATAACACGCTCTAATTTAAACTCTGAAGCATATTGGCCTACTCTTTGGTCATTCGGTCCAGGACACTCAACGAAAAGCGGTTTATCTTCTTTTTTCTTTGGTTCGTATTTTGGAGGCTCTACTGTTGGCGGTACAAACTCTTCTGTCTGATTGGGGGTTTCAGCTTGCGTGTATTTAAATTCGTTGGGGTTATACTCCAAAGGTTCAAAACTAGGAATACTGAAGTTACCACATTCTGTATATGTTCCATATTCATCTTTAGGGTTGTCAATGAGGCTGGTTAAGTTATTTCTATGTACTCTTACACAACCTGGAATATCTACAACAGGTTTATTTATGTAGTTTACTACTGGATTATTAAAGTTCCATATCGGTATTTCGTGTATCTGAATCTCGTTTATTTTAAAACGAGGTATTTCAGTCGTAGGCATCTCGTTTCTTTAAAACTTCCACTTCTGAATAACACCTGGGACAACTTAAATTAGTTCTTACAGAAAACTCAGGATATAAATTTCCCATAGATTCATCAACATCAATATCCCCACTTGGTATAAGTTCAGCGTCACACCAATAACAATTCATTTTTTAGGTAAAGGTATAGATGGCCCTGTTGCTTCTGGCATAACATTATTTAAAACTTTAGGCATAGCACCCTGCACATTTCCAAGAATTTCGTTCATAACTTGAGACTTGAAATTTTCTGATGTTACATATTTGTAGCCTAAATACGCTCCACCACTCATGGAAGCTACCATAAGAAAAGATACAATACTTAAAACGTTAGCAATTTTTTGAAACATGATTAAAGAAGCCCTCCTAAAAGCTTGTATGCCAATTACTTTGATGACTTTGGCTTTGATTCTTGGGTTAGCTCCACTGTACCTGTTGGCTGGGATTCTTGCTCGATCTTCTTCAATAACATCTCCTTCGCCTGTATCCCGCCCTCAATCAGTAAAATAGTTTTTGTTTCTTCTTCTAAAACTTTTTGTGCTTGGTTCCTGGTTTGAACGTGTTTTGCTAGTTCTTCTTTCCATTGAACTAATTGTTTTTCAATAATACCTTTCATAAATCAAACGATAGTAAGAGTTTCTCCTGCTCCTACAGTAACAGTAACACCGCTATCTATAGTGATAGGACCAGCAGACATAGCATTTTTGCCGTTAGTAATAGTATAGTCAGTAGTTACATTCTGACCATTTTCGTAAAAAATTTCATCAGATCCACCACCTGTAGCTCCAGCCGATATGCCTGTTAATGCAGATCCATCTCCAGAAAAAGCAGTTGCAGTTAATGTGCCATTTGAAGAATTAAATGCTAAGTTTGACCCACTTTTAGGAGCTAAATTACCAGTTGCAGCAGTAGCAAACAAAGGAAAACAAGTAGTATCAGAAGATTCGTCAGCTACAGTTACAGTTGTTGCGATAGCAGCAGTACCAGAGGTATCTTGATTTCCAGAAGTGTTTACACCTGGAAGATTTATATTTCCTGTTCCATCAAATGATACTCCACCAATGTTTCGTGCAGTTTCAAGAGCCGTTGCAGTTGCAGCATTTCCTGTAGTGTCCTGGTTTAACGTGCCAACGACAAAATCTATAGTGCCATCGCTATCCTGGTATGTTACTGTTATGCCTGTCTCAGTATTACCAGTAAGCATACCTCCAACAATGTCTTGAACTTGCTCATTAGTCAGAGTTGCAGTTATGTAGCCAGCACCATTGGTAATCGCATTATTGTTCAAAGAAATATTTGCCGTTCCATCAAATGAAACTCCTGCAATAGTTCTCGCAGTTTCCAAAGCTGTAGCTGTAGCAGCGTTTCCAGTTGTATCTTGGTTCAGAGTTGCGACTCTAGCTGCTGCAAGCGTTCCAGAAGAAATATTAGAAGCATTTGTGGTATCTGTGGTAGCCGAAGCTGCAAGGCCAAGCATTGTTCTAACAGCACTTGGAGCAATTTCCTCTATTACCCCTGCACCACTTGAATCTCTGCCTAAAATTCTATTTGTTGCTGATACATTTTGAATTTTGGCATAAGTAACGGCATCATCTGTTATTGATGCAGTAGCTATTTGGCCAAAAGACATAACGCCGCTACCATCAGTTTTTAAAACGTGGTTAGCTGATCCATCAGCAGAAGGTAAAGTAAATTCAACACCTGCTGAAAGAGTGTCAACAGGCTTAAATTTTAAAAAGTTAGCTGTTGTTCTATCTCTGAACATCAACTTACTAACAGCGGAACTCGTACCTTGTATCGTTACTCCTTCTGAGCTAACTAAAACTCTTTGAACTGGCGTACTAGCTTGGTCGTAAAGTGAAAAAACGTTACTTGCAGAATATTGAGTTATTGTTTCAAAAGTAGGGTCCGCGCCGTTATTTGCTCTTAAAAATTTTCCGTCATTATTTACAGTTCCATGCTCTATTTTTGCTAAAGTTACTGCCTCATCAGCAATTTTAGCCGTGGTTATATCTCCATCATCTACTCCACCACTTATTTCAACAATAGATCCACCATCATTTTTGGTAAATAGCTTACCTGTATCTGTTCTTAGTGCTACTTCTCCAACAACTAAATCGCTAGTGCCTGGATCGCTACCAGAACCCCTTTTAAGTTTAATTGTGTTTGCCATGAGCTTCTACCTCCTAGCTCTAGTATGAACCACCATCTATGTTAAAGCTGGAGGCACTTTCATCTTCTAAAAACGTAACCACATCAGATAATGCAACTTGCTTCATCGTTCCATTATCATTTAAAACCACTCTGTCTGCTGCTGCCAAAGTTGTTGAACTTGCAGATGTCGCTCCATCTAATAAATTAAGTTCAGCAGTTGTAGCTGTAACTCCATCAAGAATATTTAGTTCTGAAGCAGTAGATGTTACTCCATCTAAAATATTCAATTCAGCAGTTGTAACAGTAGCTCCATCAAGTATTTGTATTTCAGCTTCAGTCAAAGCAGCCAGAGCAGCAGATCCACCTGATTGACAGCCAGATAAGTTATCGAGGTCAGCATCATAAGCCTGTACTTGGCTTCCAATCGCAACTCCAAGACTTGCTCTGGCAGTTGCTCCAGATTCGAGTACAAAATTAGATCCATTTCCAACAATAAAGTTGCTATCTGTAGGAGTTAAACCAGCTATATCAGTAAGTTGTGCATCAAAAGCCTGGACATCTGATCCAATCGCAACACCTAAAGCAGTTCTAGCTGCACTTGCACTTGTAGCACCCGTTCCACCATCGCCAATAGCAAGTGTTCCTGTTATAGAACTAGCAGCAAGATCAACAGCAATTTCAGCAGATTCAATAACAAGTCCACCATTAGATTTAAGATCCGCAGATAAAGTATTACCTGATTTTTCTAAACCATTTCCTGCTGTTATTTGACCAGCACCAGAAAATTGTGAAAATACTAAGTTATTAGTTCCTACTACAGCAGATCCTTTGTTGCTTGTACAAACAAAACCATTTTCAGCATTTACAGTTCCCTGTTCTATAAAAACAAACGCACCAGCAGCGTCAGCACCCGTAGCTAAATCATCTGCCCTGGTTGGAGCACCAGAAGCATTGACTATATAGATACCATTCTCTGTCTGAGTACTTTGGTCTTTGATAAGTATTCTGTCATTAGTAGCTAATGTAATACCATCAATAGTTTGACCATTAGCAAAAGCAGAAGCTAACGTGCCATTTGCTGTTGTGGTTGCTTTTACAGAATTTTTGACATCTAATCCCTGAGAAACACCATCTACATAAGATTTATTTGCAGCATCAGTAGAAGCAGTAGGTGTAGCTAAGTTTGTTATTTTTTGACTATTTAAAGATACAGCAGCAGCAGGAGCAGCCATTTCTGCCAATGTATTGGTGCGTACTCCAGCATCAAAATCAGATATTTTTGTATGAGCCAGGGAAGGAATATCATCACTTACTAATGCTCTGAATGTAGGTGCAGCAGCACTTCCAGTTGTAGGGCCAGCTAATACAATATTTGCGTTTCTAGTTGTTGCTTTATCAAAAAATGCTCCTTTACCACCAATAGGCTCAATACTTGTTGCAGATCCTCCTGCTCCTCCAGTTCCTTTACCAATAATTAAAACTTCATCGCCTTCTCTAAAAGCTATTTCAGCATTTTCTAATGACGTTGGGTTTGACGATCCAGTGGATCTTTTAATTCTAATTGTATTAGCCATCAGAAGTTTCCTCCATCAACGAGTGTAAGTTTGGTAGTAGTGTTGTCTGCCTTAAATGTATCAGAACTTGAGTCATAGTAAACAATAGAATCATTTACCTTGCTAGATCCATCAAAGGTAAAACCAGCAGCAGCAGGACCCTGTGGTCCAGCTGTGGTCAGTTCAACTGTTACTACATCAGAAACTTGACTGACTGTAACTCGATTAGGACTGCTCATGCTGTGTATCCTTCACTTATAAATAGTTTACCCTCTAAATAATAGTTTTTGCTACCCGAAGGTTCTGTTAACAATACGTCATAAAATAAAACATTTGGAGTAAAAGTAGCTGTATCAGTATCAGCCAAATTCGTATCAATAATTCCATTAGCTCTATCTGTATATGTTATAGCCCAATCTGCATACTTTGTGGAACGTGATTCATCATAAACTTGTGCAGCTACAGTATATCCAGTTAAATTTATTGCCGATCCAGTTGAATCTTTAAATGTTAGTTTAATAGGAAAATCTGCTCTCCTATCAACAGTAAAGTTTTTCTTTCCTGGAATAATTGCCATTTATGTTGAAACTTCTTGAAGTGTTAATGTTGAGACAGCAGATGGATCGTTAATTCTGTCACCATCATAAGAGTTTCTATTAAGAAATCCTGTATAACCACTATTAGTAATAATCATTCTTAGTTTTACTGTAAAATTACCAGTTGAAGCTGGAGAGTGCATACAATGGAAAGTTTCTCTTGCTAAATGATAAGTGGCATCAGCACTAGCAGAACCATTGTAATGTGTTCCCCAATGGTATCTTCCTCGACTATCCCTTGCTGGCGGTTGTTGAATAATATTATTACTGCCGTCTGCTAAATACATATAACATATATTTCCAACACTACACCAAGCAGCAGAACAAACAATAAATAATTTATTAGATGCACTTTGCATATTTATAGTTGCTGACAAGCCAGTATCCGCACCACTTGTTGATTGAGTACTAAATGCAGAGTCAAAAGCTGAGTAAACAGTTTGTATTACACCACCACCAGTAGCACCACTTGGCAGACCACCTGTTGGAACGATTGAATTGACTTTAAGTTGGCTCATAATTAACTAGGTTTTGGATTAGCGTCTTTTACCGCTTTGTTATGGGCAAAAAATGTACCTGTTGAATCTAATTTACCAGCAAGCATATCGTCATACAACATTGCCATTTGTTCTTTCCAATCTCCATATCTTGTAGAACCAAATTGACGATCTGTTTTGTATTTAACTTTATTTAGTTCTATTCTTGCAGCATCAACAAGAGCTTGGTCTATTTCTACTAGATTGCCTTGACCATCAAAGCAACCTACACCTTCTTCTATAATTGCAACCCTATTAGGGTCTTTATTGTATGCTAAAAAAATTGCATCGTAATCGTAAGCCATTAGTTTACTGAGGGTAGCTCCATTAAAATCATTCTAGACTGTGTGTGCATAGAATTATCGCTTGCTCTCCTATTAATGGTAAATTGTCTTGAGCCATTTGGTCTGGCAACTACTCCATAAGCAACTTGAGAAGTTGTACTTATTTCGTCATCAATAATTATTGCAGTAGCACTTACACTATCTCCAGAACCCATGTTATGAAAAGCACCAGAAGTAACATTCCCAGGACTGCCAGAAGCTCCTGACCCTACTTGTAATTGTGTGGAATCTCTATAAATATCAAAACCTACATCTGCTGTATTATTAGTACTTACTAAACCAAAATTTACGATTACTAAAATACTACTGCTTGTAGAAGAAGGAGTGATATTTGTTGTTAACTGAGTAATCGTATCTCCATTACTGAGGTTTCCAGTAATAGTAGTGTGAGTATATTTAACTTGAAGTACTCTTGAAAGTACGTTTCCAGATGTGTCAAGTAGTGCGTTTGCTTTTAATGTACTCATGGCTTGGGATATTTAGCTTTTACAGCAGCAACGTGGTCTTTCCAGGTTGTCGTTCCGTTAACAGCATCTTTGTACTGCATATCTAATTGATCGCCTATGGAAGCATAAATAGTGTCTGTTGTACCAGCTTCACCTGTTCTCTGTCGTTGATATAAAGTTGCAGCAGCTTCAGCATCTAATGTGGCTCTTGCGGCATCTATTTTACTTTGATCTAAAACAACAGAATTACCGTTTTGATCGAAAGCACCTTTACTATCATCAATAGTAACTACTGTTCCAGCGTATGCTTTATAAATTGCTGAGTGATCTAATCCCATAACCAGTTTTTAGTTAAATTATACACGGAAGTAATCATGCTGACACCTCCATACATATTATTGTTGATAGATTTCTTTGTCCATAAGTAGCACTATTAGAATCATCTACTGACCCATTGATGCGAATATTTATACCTTGCGTGTGTGCAACTTGTACTTTATATGTGAGTGAACTTGTAGAAGATGGAGTATCTAAAAAATTCATACCTACATTTTGTGCAAAAGTATTGCCATCACCTGATATACCAGTTGAACATCTTTGCCTACTTCCATCAGAGGCACCTCTAGCAATATCTGTTGAATCTCTTACTATTTGCATTCTACCTCCATATCTGTTTGTTTCTGCTGTAACAACAGCATTTAAATAAACTAATACTAATATTTTGCTTGAAGTAGATGTTGGTGTAATAGAAACTGATAAACCAGTTACATCTACATTGCTTGTACTTGTTGTTGTGAAAACATCACCTTTAGTTGCTTGGACAACTTGAATTATTCCACCACCACCGCCTGTTGGTACACCTGCAACTGGAATTATGCTGTTGACTTTTAATGTGCTCATAGTTTAAACGACTGTCCAGGTTTCACCAGCACCAACTGTAACTGTTACCCCTGATTGTATAGTAATTGGACCAAAGCTGCCAGCGTTTTGTCCATTAGTAATAGTATAACTCTGAGTTACTGTTTGGTCGTTTTCCCAAAAGATATTGTCACCTCCAGCACCTTGAGCACCTGCTCCAGCAGCAGCCCAACTTAGCGTTCCAGATGCGTCAGATACAAGAGCATAACCAGAAACAGCAGCATCAGCAGAAGGTAATGTCCAGGTAAGACTAGAAGAAACTGTAGCTGGTGCTTGAAATCCTACATAATGACTGCTATCAGCATCAGCAAATCTAAGATCATTTTGTCCCTGGAGCGTCAATCCGTTAGCATCAAATATCATTTGCTCTGTACCACTAGAAGAAAATCCCATTACGTTTGCAGATTTTCTAAATAAACCTAAATCTGTATCCGTATCAAAACTTAATGCAGGAGTAGAAGCACTTGAAGAATCATCAATTAAAAGCTGACCTGTCATAGTACCGCCAGCTTTAGAAAGTAAACCTAAGTTAGCTTGATCTATATTTCCTATTTCTGTGAAAGCACCATTACTTGAATTTCTTATTTTTAAAATATTTGTAGTGGTATTAAGAAAAGGCATACCAGCAACACACTGACTTGTAGCTAAGTCAGATGATTTTGAATTACTTGATTGGATAGCAGCAAAAACATTATTAAGGTCAGTTCTTACATTTGCTCCAGAAGCATTTTCAATAGTGTAGTTTGTTACGTCAGCCACAATTAAATACTATTTTTCTCCATGTTAACCTCCTTTACCAAAACCAACAGCACTGTAGGTAAAGTTCCTATTAATACTAGCATTACTTGAGTTTTTAAAGTGAACTGTAAAGCCAGTTCCAGATATACTACTAAGTTCAAAATAATCTCCTGATGCCATATTCTGTGGAGAAATATTAACAGATGGCAAAAAACTATTAAGGTTGCCTAATGCAGATGTTCCAACAAAGAATGGTGCGGTAAATGTTACTGCTTTTGCTCCTGCTCCAGAGGCTATGACAGATGATTGTTCTGTTCTAGATGGCATAGTTGCTGTATATCCTGCCTGTTGAAGGTTCATATTCTGTGCTGTGTCTGCTGTATCTAAAGTAATCCTAAACTGAAATCCTCTACCCTTGAATGTTCCATTGGCAAAGTCATTAAATGACGTATAAGTAGGAGAGCTAGAAGGGTCATCAGTTGTGGTGCGTACAGCCATCTTTGCATTTACATCATTAGCAATAGAACCATCAAAATCTGTCCAGGTGTCTATATTGTCTGTTCTGTTATCAAACTGATCTCCTGTATAAAAACCAACTCCTTGAAAATGTCTTTTTAAGACAAGTGAGAATGTACCGCCTAAATCAAGAGTATCTACAAAATCATAAGTACCACTAGCATTTGCTGTTGGATCTGTAAGTTTTAATCCACCAAGAGTAGAGTCAAAAGTAAGATTTGATTTTGTTCCGTTATATGGTGTTCCGTCTGTATCTTCTCGATCAGTTTTGACAGTAATAGAATCTAAAATATCAACGATAGATAAAGCTACGCTTGTTGCATTAGCACTAAATCTACCACCATCATCTTGAAATTTAAGGAGATAAGTTCCCGCAAGAGCAGGAGCTATGACTTCTGTTGTGTTACCAGATACAGCTTCAATAACATCTTGTGCCGATTGGAATGTAGCTGCACCTCCAGTTTGATTTGTGTGCCTCACATAAACCCGACCACCGTGCAAAACATCTATAGCAGTTGCTTGTGTAAATCTTAGTCTTACAAACTGTTCATTAATAGGTTCAATAGTAAGTCCAGATACATCTTCTGGTAAAGCGGTTTTACCTTGAGCAGTAAAACTAGCTTCCGTTGCATTTGCAGATATTTCGCCTAAAGAATTATATGAAAATACTTGAACTGTATAAGTTGCTTTTATAGTGTCTAATAATTCAAAATCACTACTAAATACAATTTGAGAAACATAGTTTCCATTTTCAACTTTGTAGTTAACTAAATATTGAGTTACACCGACTACAGGTTGCCAATCTACAATTAATTTACTTCTAGCAATACTATTTATAACAACTGTCTGCTCTGTAATCGTTAAGTTACTTGGCGGTGATGCAGGAGCATTTAATACTGATATTGTTCGTGTAGGTAAAGCAGTTCCATTTTCAATAAATGCGTATTTACCTTCAACATACGATAAAGCTGTAATAACGTAATTAACTTCATCTTGTTCCTGGACTTGAATAACTCTAAATAATTGAGTTTGTAAAGTTGTACTAGATATTAAATAAGGTGCATTTGTACTTGGTGCGGAAGAAAAAGCAGAATTTACTGTTAAAACTGCTCCTGTAATGTCAGTTATAGTTTTAGATTCAACTGATCCATCAGAAAGGATTACACTAATAGTTGGATTATCATTTAAAGCTGGTAAGCCTGTTTGCTCTAAAGCATCAATAGTAATAGTTGTAGTTGTTGCAGATACTACACGACCACCTCTTCTAGCTCCTGCTCTTACTGGATCATTTATTTCAATAACAGAACCAGGTCTGACAACAACTCCAGCATCTATTGAGGTTGTAAAAGAAACTGTTTCAGATTCGTTTTGTTCAGCAAAGAGTATGGCACGGCCCAATCTTGCAGCCTGATTACGAGAAGTACACGCAAATGCTTTTACCTGTTTTACTATCGTTCCTAATTTTGATATTGCTGTTGCGTCTTCAATTACTTCAAAATCTATTTCCTTAGAATCCATGTTGAAGTAGCTGACAGAAACAACGCTATGTCTTGTTTTTAAACTACTTCCTGAGTAACTAAAACCACCTTCTCCCACATTGGCTAAATTAAATAAATAACTAGCTGATGTTTCTTTATCCTGCGATAAAGTTATGCCTCCAGCAGACCAAATAGGCATACATCTCATAACACCAGCCAAATCATTTATCGCTGCAAACGCTTCTTTAGGACTTTGAATGTTTACGTTGCAACTAAACCTGGCTTCTTTTGCACCTGACCCACTGCCATCATCTACTTCTTCATTTGAATATTTACTGGCAGCAACAAAGCTAAATAAATCTATATTGCTATCAACTATATGATTACCTAATCCATACCTAGTGTTCGTGAGAAGGTCTAGCAAACACATCGCAGGGCAATTTGTGTAAACAGCAGCACCCATAACTCCATTAAAAACGTAGCCACTTGGATAAATAATTCTTCCAGTTTGAATATCAACTGTTGGTGTGCCAGTTCCAGAGGCTCCTGCTCCTGGTATTCTTACTTTTACTCCTCTAATTCGATACTTTCTCGAAGGAATACGATTAAATTGTTTACTATCAAAACGAAGAGCAGTATAAGCACTATTAGCATAAGTTGAATTGTTATCTAAAACTTCTTGAAGGCTAGTAAATTGAAAAGCATTAACCCTATTAGATTCGGTGCTATCTGCTGTTACACGAATAACTCTTACATCTACTGTAGTAAATCCGCTTGTTAGTTCTATTCTGTGATCTTTTTGATAAGCGTCAGCAGTTCTACCACTTACAGAAGAAACTACTTTATCTACAAAACCGCCACTATCATGTTGTAGTTGAATTTTGTATTCAACTGTATCTCCTCTTAAATCTCCATCATCTTCAGCTACTTGAATCTGAGGCCAAGTTAAAGTAACAATAACGGCATCTACGTCTGTATTCGTAATCTGTCTAGTTACTGGAGCAGAGGTAGTTACAATAACTCCAACACCAGTAGGTGATCTAGTTTCAGCAGGAATACCACTCAATGCTGTTTGACTTGACGTACCAAATCTAGATTTAAAAATTACATCTTTAAAATTAAAATCAGTATCCGCAGGACTGCTATTAGAAGCGCTTGCATCAAGTATCGGAGTGTCATTAAGAAAAATATCTTTTAAACTAGCGTTGTCGTATGCAGTCGTACCTTTAGTTAGCTGTGCTTTTGATGCACTAGCAAAACCCTCTATTTCTCCTTCAGATATTAAATCTTGAACAGTAGCAAAACTTCTACTATGTAAAGTATCAGGAGCACGATACGGAGGGGGAGGTGGTTTAGGACCTCCACCACCAGCACCTTGAATAAGTTTAATTTCGTCTGTCATGCTTCTACCTGGTTAGTGTCAACTGCTGCACTTATTACAACACTTCCTGTGATTATTTCACCATAAACTATTGGAACAGGAGTACCAGCCCTAGATGTGTTTTGCACTCCAGCAAAGTTAAATGATAATTGTGGATCTTCCTCAGAACTAAATTTTTGTGGTTCAGGTAAGGGAAACAGCATTTCGCTTACTCCTGAAAGAAGCAAAGCCACACCTATATTTCCTACTGTTGCCATGAAAGCACTAGGAGCAGCACCCGTAGCTATAAAACCAAAACCCCCTTTACCTAAAGCGAACCCTGCTCCTGGTGCTGCTATAGCGATACCTATTAAAACTGCTCCTAGTAATACTTTTCCGATACCTCTTCCAGCACCACTAATAACGGGAATAAAATGTATGTCCTGTTTACCTACAGGGTGGTGTATCTCCTCTTCATTTACGTCATAATCGCCTACTTTTACTTGATAATAATTTGGACTCATAAAAGACTCTATACCTGGAAAATTATGTATTAAAAAACTTACTGCCTTACCAACTGTTTCAGCTTTTACCTCGAACTCTTTATGCCCGACAAACTTAGCTAACTCTCCATACAGTTTTACTTTACGAAGCATAACGTAACCTCTTTCCCGTGCATTTTAGCAACCACTCAGAATATGGCTCTCTACAAGATAGTCTATCGGTTAAATGATGAATTACATCTCCTTTAAAAAATAATGCTACATGATTTAATCCAGGATTAAGAATACTCATAAATAATAAATCTCCATCTTCTAAGGGTTCTTCTGGTCTTAATTCTCTAAAACCTGTTCGCCAAGCACATCTTTCAAACATAGGATCTTTTAAAAATTCTTCTGGTGTGGTTGGCCTTTGCCAATCTCTTAACTCAATATTTTTTTCTTCTTTATACCAATCTCTCACTAAGCTCCAGCAGTCTGTTATACCCCATACCCATTGACGACCTAGAATTGGTGGTTTGTATCCACAAGGCTCTAAGTATGCCCATTTCTCTGTTTTTGGATTTACGATATGCCAAGGTAAATTACTTTTTTCACAACTTATTTTGTCTGCTTGGCTAGGTGTAGGTGGAGTTATTGGGTGACTATGTACTACTGCAACTATATCTCCAGCATTGTCAGCCTTTACATAATCTTCTGGGTCAATAATAAAACATTGATGTTCAGTCATTGAAAGATTACGACACGGGTAATATCTTTCTTTACCCTTTATATTCAGTACTAAACCACAAGATTCTTTAGGATCTTCTCTTTGAGCATGAAGTAGTGCTTTGTATTTCCAAGTCATGTTTATCCTACAAACGTGCCAATGGCAGGAAAGATTGAACGAGTGGCCTGACGGCCTGGAATACGAACTCCAGCTAAATCCGTTGGAGCAGCTAGTTCAAATTCAACAACTTCTCTACTTTCTGTTGCTTTTCTGTCTATAGAATAAATTTCTTGAGGAAATTCTGCTGTATTATCTGCTGTGGCGTTTGTTCCGTCAGCAAAGTTAACAGCATCAATAAATTTAGCTAGTGTTCTAATTCGTGTAACTGTAGCTCCCGTTAAATCATTACCAGTTGTTGTCTCATTGACAGAAAGGAGTATTGATGAAATTAGTCCTGTAGCATTACTGATAATTAGTTTTGGTCTAGGTAACTGTCCTTTTTGAAACGCAAAACCTGATGCTTGCACGGGAAATCTAAGATATTCGTTACCAGCCCATACTATTCTGCCATTAGCATTTAGGTTACTTCCAGCATGGAATCTATAAATTGTATTTGCACCATGCAGTGCAGTTGATAATTGAAGAGTGAATAGTTCAATTATTGCTGATGGATTGATGTCCTGTAGACTGCTAAATATTTTTGAATTTACTGTCATTACGATGCTGGTTCAAATACTTGTCTAAAAGTGGCTTGTATAGTAGCTCTGTTGTTATAAGGTATTGACTTACTCCAGTTTTCGCAAACAAATTTAAAGTTTGAAGCAGTTTCTTCGGGTAAAAAACCTTCAGCAAAATCAAAACTAGCACTATCATTTGCACGAGCATCTAAAAATGTTTCGATAGTATCCGCATCTGTTTCTGAGACTTCATAAGTAAGACTGAACTCTTTTGGATTTTGATGTTGAGCTAAACCAAATAGAAGTCTATGCTCATACCCATCAGCAAAACGAATCGTTCTAGTTAATGGTCTGGATTTTTTGCGGATTCCGTAAGTAGGTTTTATTGAAGGGAAAGTAGCCATTATGCAAGTATTCCTCCAGGTCGTTTCTGTTGTATTAGTTCAGATTGTACCGCAGCCGAGATAAGACGACCAAGTTCTCTTCCCTGCTCTTCATCTCCTTGAACTTCTGTGCCAGATGCGTCTACATTTACTACTACAGTTGTAGAACCGCCAAGTGCATGATTTGGTGTAATCATTCCAGATACACCTGGAGTAAACATTTCTGGGCCTCGTTCTCCTACAAGATACTGACCTCCTCCTTTTACTGGACCTCCTGCTGCACGTTTGATTGTTGAAATACCAAAAGACCCTTTCTTTAAATTTGCTCCACTGGGTATATTTGTTCCGAAAGTTGGGTCTGGTGTTGGACTAAATAAACTTCCAATCCCACTAAATAGTGAACCAAGTAATCCTCCACCCCCTAAAGAACCTTGTGGATTACCAAATAGTGCCATGTTAAACGCTGCGTCTATAAGTTTGTTTAAGACGTTGTTTAACATGTCGTTTAACGTGGAAGTACCACGAATCATTCCCTGGATTCCCTGTGATATGTCGGTTGCTATTGTCTGAGACATTCTTTCAAATGCTGCTGCTGTTTCTAAAGCTAATTGTCTCTCTTTTTGTAAAGCATCTAGTTTTCTCATTTTATTAGCAAGTGCTTCTTCGTCTATTTCTATATCTCTATCTTTAAGTTCCTGTATTTTTTGTTGTATTTCAAATTCTAGCTCAGATAAATGACCCATTTCTCTGCTTTTTTCAAGTAAAGCTATTTCACTATTTAATTGTTTTTGAGCAGCTTTATTTAAAGCATCATTTATTGCTTCAACTTCCGCTTTTGCGTCTTTTTGCTTTATAAAGAGTGTTAATGCGTCTAATGCTGCCTTTTTTTCTTCTATAGCTGCTGCTTTAGCTTCATCACTAAAAAAGTCCTTAAATCCGACTTTACCAGCGTTTTGAAATTCCGTAAATAATCTATCTTGTTCCTCATCTCCCGTTCCAAACTCTCTTTTGGCACGATCAAATGCTACATCAGTTTCTATTTGTCTAGTTAATGCACTTAAAATTCCAGATTGTTCTATAAGATTTGCTATTCCTACTCGCATATTTAACATGAAAACACCAAAACTTGTAGTTAAATCTTGAGCCTGATCTCCAAATCTACTTAATGAGTCAACTCCATCTTTACCTATTTGTTGAGTCATTTTTTCTCTGACTAACGCAAAAGCTGTTTCTTTATCTCCTAATTGTTCTATTAGTTTTACCTGTTTTTCAAAATTAGTTCCGATTAAACCTAAAGACTCTATTAAAGGTGTTGTATCTTTATTAACACTATTTAAAGCCTGACCTAATTTAGCTGTTTCAATTCCAAATTGCTGAATAGGAGTGATAATAGAAGTTGCAAGTAAACCTCCTGCAAAACCTCCCATCTGGCCACCAACTGCTGATCCGATTCCACCACCTAATGCACCAGCAAGACCTACTAATGGTCCTTGTCCAAATAACAGAGGAAATGCACCAGATATAATTGCACTACTGGCAGCATCAGAAAAACGACTTCCCCCTCCCGTACCAGTTCCTCCTGTATTTCTACCACCACCTCCGCCTCCACCACGAGGTTTATTCATTAGATTTATTCTTCTTTTTTCAATTTCTAAAGCCTGTTTATCTACTTTTACTTGATCTTGTTTTCTTTTTAATACTTTTTGCTCTAATGCAAGCCTCTGGCCTGTCTTTCTTATTTTTTCCTGTTCATTACGCAATACAGTTCTATTAGCTCTTCCACCTTGAGCTAACTTATTTAACTTTGATATACGCTTTTCAAGATTATTTAGCTGCTTATTAACAGTCCTGGTATTCAGTTTTATATTAACTTCGTAATTAGATGCCACTAATCTCGATAAAACATTACATTTAGTTTAGCGTACCTTACGATATTGAGCTTTCTTTTTCATATCTTCATACGCTTTTTCTTCTCTTTCACCTTTCAACGTAAAATATGCGTTCCAGGCATACAGTTCCTCTATGGTCATGTTCTTTTGTAAATGACCTAAAGTGATTCCTAAAGTTTCTGCAACAAAAAATTGTAAGTATAAATAATTATCCTTATCAAGTTGTGCTTTTTACGGCATCAGGAGTTGCCTCCTCACCCACCTCTTGCATTTTTGTCATAAGTTCCAGTAGCACAGCTAAAGGTATTTCTCTTCGTAAACTTGCCTTATCTGCTTCAGCAAATAGTTTTTTTCCATCTTGATCTTCAGCTTTATTTATTATTACCTGAAGTGCAAAGTCTAAGTTACCCTCTTCCTGTCCTTTGTTAGCTCTCATTAGAGTAGCATTTATGGAGTCTCTATCTGCAATGGTCAAGGGTGTCCAATATACTTTTAAAATTAGCTCTCCATTTTTATAAATGGGATAACTACTCTTTTCGTTTATGCTAAATGCTTTTCTTAGCTTGTCGATTGCTCTATCTGTAGGCATACAAAATAAATTAGTATATTCATCTACTATACTACTACTTTATTACCTAAAGCCAACCTTTTTAAACGCTAATGCTATATCTTTGTTGATAAGACCACCTTTCGTATAGATATTGTACCAATTCGGTCCTCCTGTAGAAGTTAAAGTAAACTGTTGACCATGTTGAGCGTAAGTTACTTCTTGACCACTGATACTGGGTCTTGTTTGACCTGGTGCATTAATAGCGAAGCCAGCATACTTAGCTCTGTTACCAATAAATAAATCCTGATTTAAAGTTACATTTGGAACTCTAGGGTTTTTTATTTGCCTGGCTGTAGGGTCAGGAATCAAATAATAGTCAAAGTCTGGTTTTCTTTTCTTAGTTGCCTGGACAGGACTTTTTGATACTATCCAGTTTTCTCCGAATGTTCCTGTCCACCACGGACCTTTTTCAATTAAAGAACGAGTTACTGTCCTTGCAACCTCTTTTCTTCCCTTAGTTATTGCCTTTCCTAAATCTTTAGTAAAGTGTTTTTTAAAATCTTTAGGCATTAGCAGTAAAGTCGCAG
>MDTE01097686.1_pt1 | contig 18487 bp, 12 predicted proteins | sample 811231 | NCBI WGS metagenome assembly MDTE01 (sample SAMN05326651, study PRJNA326480) | marine metagenome | isolation source: seawater | place: Indian Ocean: Red Sea | collected 2010 | reverse complement strand
GAGCATCGATCGATATCTGGCAACGCTCGACATCAACACGCCACCCGCATGCCGCATACTGGATGCAGGTTGCGGCACCGGCTTGCTGGGCCTCCATTTCCTGCAACGCTGGCCTCACGCCGAATTGCACGTCACCGATCTGGAACCCAATTTCCTGTACACCACCCTGGCGAATGCCACCCACCGCGGCCTGCCAGGTGATCGAATTCTGGCCAGCGTCTCCAACATCACCACACCCAAACAGGCGACGACATTGGACGGCATTCCACACACCCTCGTAGACAATGACTACAACCTGATCTGCCTGGGGGCCGTCGTCGGGTATTCAGAGAATACCGAACAGAGCCTGCGTCAATTGATGCAATTGCTGGCACCGGGTGGGATTCTGCTCAACCTGGAAATGAACGAAACCTTTACGGCTCGTTTTGTCTCCTGGCGGTACCAATACCGGAACATACCGCTGGCACGTATTCAAGAAGTGATCCGCGAGGAAGGTGGTGAACTGTCACCAACCTCTCTCCGCTGGAAACATTTCCCCGCCTGGCTTACGCGGGTTCCACTCATCGCCCGCAAACCGGGCTGAGAGCCTGCCGGCCACGGCCACCCGTACAAAACTTCCTTTCCCACACGAGAGATTGCTTGCTATGCTATACCCACCGTCTCTTCGCCACCTGTACGGAGTCTTTCATGCCCACGCCAGCCGACCGTCGCCAGCTCCTTAAGAAGATGGCCTTCACCGCTGCCGCTTTCTCCACGCCTGGCCTTTTAGCGGAAGAGTTGACACGCACGGCCCGGCAAGCCGAAGGCCCTTTCTATCCCGACAAGCTGCCGTTGGACACGGACAATGACCTGTTGCTCTTGAACGACGCAGCCACGCCCGCATTGGGCCAGGTAGCCCATCTCACAGGTCGCATCCTTGGCCCCTCCGGACTACCCCTCCGCAACGCGGTCGTCGAAATTTGGCAAGCCGACAACGCAGGCACCTACATCCATAGCAAAAGCAAACAAGAACGGACGGACAAGAATTTCCAGGGATTTGGCCGATTCCTGACGGGCAGCAAAGGCGAGTACTATTTCCGCACCATCAAACCATCCAAATACGTCGGTCGAGCTCCGCACATCCACTACGCGGTCTACCTCGGTGGCAAGCGGATGCTGACCACCCAGCTGTACGTAAAAGGCGATCCTCAGAATGAAAAGGACTTCCTGTTCAAGGAAGCCAAGACGCCTGAGGCCCGCGCATCGATCGTCACTGATTTCAAACCGATTCCCAATTCCAAGGCCGGCGAGTTTGCCGCGCACTGGGACATTGTCCTGGGCAAAACTCCAGAAGATTCGGGACAGCGGTGACCCGAACCGATTCCCGGACACTGCGTTGAAACAGGACGACGCTCCACGCAGGTCATACCATGGACCAGGAAGCCACCGATGCACACGGTCTTAACGCCGCACTCGCGTTAAGGACCTCAGCGCGGCTTCCACGTCCCGCCGCAGCCATCGCCTTAGGGCAGCGTAAGCCAGACCCGGCGGATCGGTGTCAGACGCACCGTTGGCGTCTGGCAGGACTGTTTCTCGCGTTGACCGGCGCGTTGACTCCCGCTGCCGTCAACGCTCGGACTCCGGGAGGACGCCCCAACATCATACTGATCATGGCCGACGACATGGGCTATGAGTGCCTGGGGGCCAATGGCTCCACTTTTTACAAGACGCCTCATCTCAACCGTCTGGCGGCGGGGGGCATGCGTTTTGAGCACTGCTATTCCCAGCCGATCTGTACACCGTCCCGCAACCAGATCATGACGGGACGTTACAACGCCAGGAATTACGTGCGTTTTGGTTATCTGCATCCGCGCGAAATCACCTTTGGGAATCTGATGCAATACGCCGGTTATCGCACGTGCGTGGTTGGCAAATGGCAGTTGCAAGGAGGATTTAATGGTCCCACCGCTTTTGGCTTTGACGAATACTGCCTGTGGCAACTGACCCGCCGACCAACGCGCTACCCCAACCCGGGTCTAGAGGTGAATGGGAAACAGGTCGATTACCGCAACGGGGAATACGGACCGGACCTTGTCAGCGACTATCTGGTCGACTTCATTCGCAGAAATCGCTCACGTCCCTTCTTTGCCTACTACCCGATGATCCTTCCACACTGGCCATTCCAGCCAACACCCGACTCCCCGGACTGGGATCCTGCCGAGACACGCGAATGGCCACGCAAGAAATGGAACCGGCGTCATTTTCGCGACATGGTCAGCTATGCCGACAAACTCACCGGCAAGATCGACCAAACACTCAAAGAACTCGGAATCAGGGAGAACACGCTTCTACTGTTCACCTGTGACAATGGCACCTACACGGGAATTACGTCGCCGTTTCGAGGCAAACAGGTACGTGGCGGCAAGGGTTCCACACCGAATGCTGGCACTCATGTGCCGTTGATCGCTAGTTGGCCGGGCACCATCGCACCGGGTACCGTGTCACGCGACCTGGTCGATTTCTCGGACTTTCTGCCAACACTCGCCGCTACAGCGGGTGGCGTGCTTCCGCGGGATCGCCGAATCGACGGGCGCAGTTTCCTGCCGCAGCTCAAAGGCCAGGCTGGAAATCCGCGGGATTGGACGTTTTGCTGGTACCAGCGCAATGGGAAACGCGACAGCAGCGTGAAACGTTTCGCACGGAACCACGCCTACAAGCTTTACCAGGACGGGCGCATGTACCACATCCCTTCAGACGAACTTGAAAAACGCCAACTCACACCCAATCAGATCGATGCCGAGCGCGCAACAATACGCGCCCAGTTGAAAACGGTCATCGATACGATTTACGGCGAAGAACGGGAGTTTCCCTACCAACGAGACAAAGCAGCCCCCCAGAAATCAAAGCGCACAACACCGTGAAACACCTGGACCACCGTCCGCCCTGCAAACGATTGTGGGCGAGGCACGCGACATCTCTGGCGTCTGGAAGACGCGCCGGGATCCTCCACTTGGCTGGCTTCTGCTGCTTTCTGGCGGCAACGGCTACCGATGCCGCGCCACCCAATTTCCTGTTTGTGATTGCCGACGACTGCACATTTCGCGATATCGGTTGTTATGGCGGGCAGGCACATACGCCGCGTATCGACCAGCTGGCCACTGCCGGCATGCGATTCACGCACTGTTTCCAGTCAGCGCCAATGTGTTCCCCCACTCGCCACAACATCTACACCGGTCTGTACCCGGTAAAAAGTGGTGCCTACCCAAACCACTCCTTTGTCAAACAGGGTACGCAGAGTGTTGTCCAGTACCTCAAGCCTCTTGGTTACCGGGTGGCTCTCAGCGGTAAACGACACATCAACCCACGCTCCATTTTTGACTTCGAATATTCGGGCAACAAGAACAACCCCAATCTCCCGAGCATTGACCGCCTTTTCCGCGAATGCGCCAGCGGGCAAACCCCATTCTGCCTGTTCGCTTGCTCCAACGAGCCCCACGGCCCTTGGAACAAGGGCGATGCGTCTCGCTATCCCCCGGATCAATTGGTCCTGCCACCGAATTTCGTAGACACACCCGCGACGCGGCAGGCCCTGTCGCGTTATCTTGCGGAGGTCACCTATTTCGACGGCCAGGTCGGCGCCATTCTCGACCTTCTCGACAAACATCAATTGGCTGACAATACCCTGGTCATCGTCACCACCGAACAAGGGTCGGGCTTTCCCTTCGCTAAGTGGACCTGCTACGACAGCGGCTTGCAGACTGCCCTGATAGCGCGCTGGCCTGGTAACATCCAACCCGCTACCGTTAGTGATGCGCTCATTGAATATGTCGACATCCTGCCGACCTTTCTCGAGGCGGCTGGCCGCAAGGTGCCAGTTGCTCTCGAAGGCCGCAGCTTACTCCCGGTGTTCAAGGGAGCGTCACGAGAGCACAAGCAGCATGTGTTTGGGATCCATACCACACGCGGCATCATTAATGGTTCCGATCATTTTGGCATCCGTTCGGTACGCGGACGACGCTACAAATACATCCTCAACCTCTCCCCCGAAGCCACTTTTACAAATGCTTGCACCCAGTCGAATGTCTTTCGCACATGGCGATCCGCCGCGCGGACAAGCGCCACCGCCGCGGACAAAGTCCGTCGCTACCAGCACCGACCAGCCGAAGAACTTTTCGATATGCAAGAGGACCCGTACGAATGGAACAATCTCGCCACAGACCCTCAATACGTCGCGGTCAAAAAACAACTGCAGCGGGAACTCGCCGACTGGATGAATGCTCAGGGTGATCGTGGCAAACAGACCGAACTCAACGCCTACAAGCACCAGCGGCGTGGACGTAACCGCCAGAAGAAGAAAGGTAGAAAGCCAACAGCGCCATAGTGTGGACCGGCAATTGTCACATCTGGTGAAGCTCTGGAACCGTGGCAGGGCCCGCAAACACGCGCTGTTCAGTCTCAGCGATCGTCGCGAGAGCCCCTTCCCAATCGCGCACGGTGGTCACGTGAGTCGCACGCTACCTGGCTGATTCCTAAACGCAACCAGGGCCAGGTTTCAGGCAATAATCTCATCGATCGGTTCACCGTAATCGACATCGAGCCGTTTGCGGCCCGGAACCTCAAGGCGGCGGGCATCCAGACCCAGCTGCCGCATCACCGTCGCGTGCACATCCGTCACGTAATGCCGGTCTTCGACCGCGTGAAATCCGAGTTCGTCCGTGGCCCCGTGCACCACGCCCCCCTTGATCCCTCCACCAGCCATCCAAACTGTAAAACCAAAATTATGGTGCCCACGGCCGCGAGCACCTTGTTCGCCGGGTGTACGCCCAAACTCCGACGCCCATACGACGAGTGTCTCATCAAGCAGACCGCGCTGTTTCAAGTCTTTTAGTAATCCGGCGATCGGCTGGTCAACTTTGCCACAATTCGTGGCGTGATTTGCCTTCAGGTTGCCGTGCGCATCCCAGACGCCCGCACCTCCACCGCCGTGATAAATCTGGACAAACCGCACACCGCGTTCGACCAGCCGACGAGCCGTCAGGCAGAGCCGACCAAACGACTGTGTAGGCCCCCCAGCGGTGCCATACAAGTTATGGGTGGCACCGGTTTCGGCGTTTAGGTTCACGACTTCGGGCGCCGCAGTCTGCATGCGAAACGCCAACTCATAGGACTTGATCCGCGCCTCCAGATCGGCGTCATCTGGATACTTGTCCGCAGACAACCGATTGAGACGTTGTAAAAGTTGCTGCGATTTGGAACGCTCCTGCCGGGTCGCTCTCCCTGCCGGGAGCGCAAAGGGCAGGGGGTTTTTCGGGTCGACAGACAATGTCACACCGTCATGCTGCGGTCCGAGATAATCCGCACCTTCGGTTGCCTTGCCACCACAACAATCCCCAATTTTGCTCCCCATCACGACGAACTGGGGCAAGCTGTCGTTCAACGAACCCAGGCCGTAGTGTACCCAGGAACCAATCGTGGGAAAAAAACCATCGAATCGATTCCGCCCGGTGTGGAATTGCAACTGCGCATCATGATTACTAGCGGTGGTCCACATCGAGCGCACCAGTGCAAGATCATCAACGCAATCCGCTACGTGCGGCCACCAATCCGAGACCTCAATACCACTTTCACCGTGCGCGCGATAACCAATCTGCATCGGCAGCAAGCGATCATAGATCTTTCCATTGGCATCGCCTTTCACTAGCTCAATACGATTTTTGAGCAGGGGTGACTCGAGTGGATTCGGCAGGGGTGTCTCCGCGATCGTCATCCCGCCATATCGATTCAGCGCAGGCTTGGGGTCAAATGTTTCCGTCTGACTCGCACCGCCAGCCATGAACAGCCAAATCACACTTTTTGCCTTCGGCGCGAAATGCGGCTTGCCATCGGGCGGCGCCCAACCGTCAGCCGCCGTCGCCTCGTCACGCTGCAACAGGGATGCCAGCGCCACGCCACCCAGACCGGCACCTGCACTCGTAAAGAATTGCCGTCTCGAAGCACTATTACGCATGATTCCAGTCCCCTGCTGGGCTAACGGACAGACAAAAAGTCGTTATGGTTCAACAAAACCAGGGCCAACTGGTGCCGACCTCGCCGCGCGTCACCAAACTCCTGCAGGTAGGCAACACACTCCCGCGACTCCTGAGGAGTTGCCCCCCGGCTAAGAATCGTTTCGAACAGAGCCACCACAAAAGCACCAGCGTTTTCCTCCTGAACCTGATCTGCGAGCTGGATTGCCTGTTCACTTGCCAGCCGACTGTTGTACATCGCCAGCGCCTGTTGCGGCGCCACGGTAGGCATCCGGCGATAACATTCGTTGACCTTGGCACCATCAAATAAACTCAAGAACACCATCTGCCGTTCTTTGTCCTGTCGAAAGAAGAGGCTCCGCCGCGGCACGGTTTGGCCAAGGGTGTGCGAAACAGGAGGACCGCCCAACGTTTTGTCGAGGCTCCCCCCCACCCGCAACAGGCTGTCACGCACCACCTCGGCGTCCATCCGCCGCACATGCGCCCTCCACAGAAGTTCATTGTCCGGATCGTCCTCCCGATTTCCGATTTCCCCGGCGGATGCAGCGCTGCCAAGGCGATAGACCCCGCTGGTCACAATCCGGCGATGCAGCCGTTTCATACTCCAGTCGCGCCGCAGGCCCACCGCCAGCCAATCCAATAGCTGCTGATGTAACGGTGCTGGCGATCGCAGTCCAAAATCGAACATCCGTTCCACCAGCGGTTCACCGAAATGCCGTTGCCAAATCTGATTAACGGCCACGCGAGCCGCCAACGGATTGGAATCTCCGGTGATCCACCGTGCCCAGGCCAGCCGCCGCCCGGTACTCGTAGTTGGATGCACCACACCAAGCGGCTGGTATTCCTCGGAATCCGTGTTCGCCCGTTGGCGCACCTCTGCCACCGCCTTCACCGCCGCCGCCAGGGCCTTCTCGGCCTGGGCCAATTGACCTGCGGCCTTACCATCGCCCTTTGCCTGCACGCGTCCCAACTGCTCGACCCGTTGGTGAGCCCGCATCTCCTGTTCTATTTTGCTGGCCAACAACGCAGCAACTTCTGCGCGGCAAGCAGCCTTTGCCCGCTCCGCCTGATCCCCGGTCTCCAGGCCAAATTTCGTTCGCTCTGCGCGTTGCCGCTGCACCAACGATGTCAGCTCCGCCGTGACCGTAGTGGCACTTAGTTTCGCAAGGATCCTGGCGTTCTCGGCGTCCTCAACTCCCCTCTGCAAACCGGCCTTTGTATCAACCGCCGCAATGCTGCCGTTCGCAGACGGCTGTCGCAAGGTGGCCTGTTGTGCTAGTTCCGTCAGACGAAGATCGTCAAATGACCCGGACGCCGAAAAAGTCCACAACGAGACCTGGCCCGGAACACGATCTGGCGGAAGCAGATACGCAACGACGAGCTGTTGATCGACCAGCACATTGAGCAGCCGGTCACGAACACGCACCTCCAGCCGATAATCGCGCCCCAGTCTTACTGGCAACGCAGCCATCCCTTGCTGTGGATAGCTCCAGACACCGCTACCGTTCTGCAGGGAGACCTGGATTTTCGATCCGCCCGGATAGGCCGACAAGTACACCGCATGCATCGCCTTTCCCTGACCATCAAACCCGAATCCGATCGATCGGTACTCCGCACCACCACTGACGCGCATCGTCAATTGGGCACGGAAATCACGGGGATGGGAGAAACGGGACACCACACGACGTTGCCGCGAGGCTCCGTCCGTCTGCTGCAACCGCCCTTCGACAATCTCCCAATCACCATCTTCGATTTGCCAGCGGTCGGGCGCGAGTTCTGTGAACGGATCGACCACGACGACCGTTTCTTCAACATCCTCTTCTCGTACTCGCTTCTGCGGAGACGTTTCCACAAAACGTGCCAGCTTTTGCCGCGCCGCGGCGACCCGTTTCTCGGCGGTCGCCAACGCCGTCGCGGCTTTTCGCACCTTCGCCTGATGTTTCTGCCGCGTGGCAGCCTGTGCTGCCGTGCTCAGCGCGGGATAGTATGCCACGACCGGTAACGTCACTGGCTCGATACGCAAACGCGCATCAAACAACGCCGGCACTCCGGCCTGGAAACTCTGCGTTTTGTCTGGACGCCGCTCGTCACCCTGCAAAAACAAATACGTAGGCCTCTTGCCATGCGCGTCAAAGACCCGCACGAGGGGATCGCTACCGACTGAATAGGTCTCATCACGCACGTCGTGCGCCTCAAAAATAGCCCGTAACTGGAAGTACTCCGTCTGGGCCAGCGGGTCGTATTTATGGTCGTGACAGCGGGCACAATTTACCGTTAATCCCAGAAATGCCTTCGACGCGTGTTCGATGGTATTATCCAGCCAGACATTTCGATTGAACTTGTACCAGTTGCGGGCCAGGAAGCCGGTCGCCCGCAGCGTCTCGGTATCGGCCGGCGCCACCTCGTCGCCAGCCAGCATTTCGACCACCATGCGGTCATACCCTTTATCTTCATTCAGCGAATCAATGATCCAATCTCGCCAGCGCCAGATATGGGCCCGACTGTCGCGAATATCATCATTGCCGCCCATGAGATACCCCGAAGGGTCACTGTACCGCCAGACATCCATCCAATGCCGCGCCCAACGCAGCCCATAATCCGGGCTTGCCAGCAAACCGTCCACCGCACGCTCCAGCGCGGCGGGGGAATCGTCCGCCAGGAACGTCAAGAGCTGGTCGCGTGTCGGTGGTAGACCTGCCAGGTCGAGGTAGACCCGGCGCAACAAGATTCCTCGTTCCGCGTCTGGCACCACCTCCACTCCCCGTTCCCGCTGTTGGTGAAGCACAAAACGATCAATGGGGTTCCGCACCCATTTCGCGTCGTCTGCGGGTAACGGTATGGCGGTGGGCAGCGCAAACGCCCAGTGTTCGCGTGGGTCAGCGGGGATCGGCTCCTCGGTCGGAGCCACGGCACCGGCCCGTATCCAGGCCGCCAGGATCTCGACCTGCTCGGCATTGAGCGGTTCACCCTCGGGCGGCATCCGCTCCTCTGCATCGGCCGCCGTAATTCTGTCAATCAACAAACTGGCAGCTGGCTGCCCTGGAACCAGCGGTCGACCACTGTCGCCACCACGGAGGATTAATTGAGCCGCATCCAGCCGCAGACCACCACGCTGCGCAAGAGCCCCGTGACAGGAAGCACAACGCTCAACGAGCAGCGGCTTGACCTGTTCCAGATAATCAACCGGTTCCGCCGCACCAGCTCCTGACGCGGCCCACGCCATCACGCTCAGGATCCATCTTTTCATCAGTTCACACCTGGTTTCTGCAAGACACGCCAGCCTCTCGGATGACAGGGAATCCCGGTGCACCGCCCACCGTGACCCCCGTTTCTTCACCCAGCCCTAATGTACCTCCTAGACCAACCAGGTCACAATCCGTTTCCGCGCCGGTTCAATCGTGTTGTCACCAAGAGCGAGAGCCGTCAATGTGTCCGGTTTGCGCTAAAAGACGTATTTATCTATGCTAACGCCAGCCAATCGCACTGTTCCGGCCCCTTCCTCTGCCACCCGACCCTGTTTGCGTCCACAGGACCTTCCCGTGAACCACTCCTACCGCGGCACTCCACTCACCACGTCACTCTTTGCCCTGGCGTTGCTGACATTTGGCTCGTCTGCTGTTTTAAGCGCACAGTATTCTATGCGTCATTCTATGCGTCTGGTTTCTATGCGTCTGGCGTTGTACCAGGATTCGGCCGACGCCGCGGAGGGCGACAATGACCAACACGAACTGCAACAGAACGACCCTGAGCGTGAAAAACAACTAGAAGACCCGCGCATAGGTGTCACGATTGCGATTGCGATCAACGCGGTGGTCCTGATTGTTATCGCCGTCTGTTTGTTCCTGGCCCACCTGATCAAGAAACGGCGGGCCAGGAAACGAACCGCTGATCTGCAGCTCGTCGCGGCCGACCTCAACCTCGAATTCCGCGACACCGGCGACGCAGCACTCCAACAGGAACTCGCTGCGTTTCCGCTGTTCAATATCGGCCGCGCCCATAAGCTGACTAACCTTTTCGTCGCCGAGACACCTGCGCTCAAGATTAACCTGTTTGACTACGAGTACACGACAGGCCATGGGAAGCATAAGCGGGTCCGCCGGCAAACCGTCGCCGCGGTGCAATCCACTGAACTTGTCATCCCTGACTTCGTCATGCGCCCGGAGAGAAAGCTCGACCTGGTGGGAAGCCTGCTCGGACGGCAAGATATCGACTTTGCAGAACACCCCGCGTTTTCCAAGGCATTCGTCCTCAAATCGGGGGACGAAACTGCCACTCGCGACTTTTTCGACACCTCGCTGCTCGACTATTTTGCAGCCCACGGGACCATTTCGTTTGAAGCGGCGCAGGGCTCCTTTCTCTATTTTCGGCGGTGGAAGTACGTACCGCCCCAAACCGATTCGCTACGGGACTTTCTGGCAGAGGGTCACCAGGCATTCCAAGCTATCCAGGAACGCCTGGCCCGCACCAGCTGAACCCTCCCGCAGCGCGGGTGGACCGGCGAAACCATTTGCGTTATTGGTGACATTGTCGTTTTGTGGCGACTTCACTTCCCCTGGAGATCCCATGCACCACACCACGCCACTTGCCTGCCTCCTCCTCATCCTCACCGTGATCAGCGACGCGACCGCCGAAAATTGGCCGCAATGGCGCGGCCCAGATCAGAATGGAGTTTCCCGCAGCACGGGCTTTCCGACCGAGTGGAGCGAAGCCAAGAATATTGCCTGGAAAATCAAGCTTCCCGGCTGGGGCACATCCACGCCCATCGTCTGGCAAGACCAGATTTTTCTCACCTGCGATGACGACGGCACCAATCTTCTTATCTGCTTGAATCGTTCGGGAAAGCAGCTGTGGCGGGCCACCATCGGAAAAAGCGCCGGCAACCGCAACCGCAAAGCGAGCGGCTCCAACCCGTCGCCCGTAACAGATGGCAAACATGTCTACGCATATTACCGCAGTGGTGACCTGGCCTGCATCGACCTGCAGGGGGAACTTTCCTGGCACATCAACGTGCAGGAAGCCAACGGCCGCGATCAACTCGGTTGGGACCTCGCCACTTCACCGGTACTTACCAGCAACGGCGTCGTAATCGCCGTTATGCACCAGGGGCCCTCGTACGTCATCGCTTTGGAAAAAGCCAGTGGGAAAACACTCTGGAAAACTGCCCGTCGCGTGGACGCACCTGGCGAGGCCAGGGACAGCTATACCACGCCGCTGGTCCTCGGCAAGGCCGAATCGCAAACGGTGGCCGTCCTCGGAGGCGATTACATCACCGGCCACGCGGCCAGCAGTGGGCAGGAGCTCTGGCGGTCTGCGAGTCTCAATCCCCGCGGCCGAGGCAACTGGAGATCGATCGCCTCCCCAGTTGCCGCCCATGGAATGGTCATAGCACCCTATTCTCGCGGCAGTACTCTGACCGCGGTCAAACCAGTTCAGGTAGCAGACGGCGGCCCTGCGAAAATCGCCTGGGACATCGACATCGCCGCCACCGACGTTCCCTCACCCGTCGCCTACGATGGAAACATCTATTTGTGCGGCGACCGCGGCGACGTGACCAGCATCGACGCCGCGACGGGGAAAGAGGTTTGGACCACGCGTCTGCCTCGCAATCGCTACCCCTTCAGCGCATCGCCCGTGGTCGCCGAGGGGAAACTCTACGCCACCCGGGAAAATGGGACGACCTATGTACTCGAGCTGGCAGCAGAGCCGAAACTCGTCGCGACCAACGCACTGCGGGAAAATACCTACGCCACCCCGGTCCTGGTGGACGGTAACATTTTCCTGAGAACCTCCGACTATTTATTCTGCATCGGAGACGTTCCCTGATGCCATTTTTGCTCCTGGGAATGGTTCCCACTCTACTTTCCGATTAAGATCTGCAAGCATTGCTATCCAGTCAGGCACGCGGCGTTGACCGCCTGGATAATTCACCACTGACCGCCAGCCCCCATTCCCCATCCCCCGCGGAACACTACCATGCCCACCTGCAACCCCCTGACTCGTGTCTTCGCGCCCAGCATAGCACTCACCCTGCTCACCGCCGCGCTGGCGCCGTCCTTCGGCCAGGAAGTCCAGTACCACGCACACTCTGAACATCTTCAGATTCTGCAACCGTTCCTGGGCCAATGGGAATTCGAAGGCGTTGCCACTCCAGGCTCAACCCTCCCTGAAGGGACCGCCTTCAAGGGTACCATGTCAGCACGCTGGGTGCTCAACCGTTGCGCGATCGAAGGCAAGTGGAGCGTACTCGGTGACGCTGACGAAGTCCTGGCGGAGGTCGTGTTCCACTACTCCTGGGATCCCTTGAAAAAGAAGGTCGTCGCTGATGCGCGGACCAGCCAGGGTGAAGTCACTCACGAGGAGCTGATCGAGTCCGACGGCACGACGTTCGTCTTCAAGGCAACACATCGCCTCGCAGATGGCACTGCGAAAACCAGTACAAGAACCAGCGTGCTGGCTGCTGACAAACAAAGCCAGACAACCACATGGTCCGACCAACTCGTGGGTGGCCAGAAGGTACCCGACCTGAAAGTCCTCTCGAAACGCAAGCCGCGTCCCCTGCAGGAAGATCGGGCAGCCGTCGTGGGAACCTGGACCACCACCTTTACCAACGCCAAGGGCGAGCAGATCCGCATCGTCAAAGAAGTAAAACGCAATCGGGAAACCGTCCATTACTACGATGCCGACGACACCCTCACCCGCACGCATACGAACCGTTATTGGCTCCAGCGCCGCGGCAGCCACAACACCTGGACCTTTCCTGGAATGAAAATCGTTGCGGGCCCAGAGGCCGGCACACAGGTTCGCTTTCCCCAGCCCGGTTGGTACATCTACCACGTCAACGGAGATCAACTGACCGAATTCCAAGGACTGGGCAAAGAAGATGGCAAACCCCAGTTCATGACCTGGAACCGCGTCACAGAATAGACACAGCGTCGCCCATGGACAGGGTCGATGCCCGGCTGTGGCCCCTGCGGCGCCAGACGCCGGCACAAGAACCAGCAGCACGGCATGCGCTGCTGGCTCCAGCGTGATACGGCCTGTTCACTGGCTTCGTGGCAGGCCCGCGCAGCTCACTCCGTGGTGCTGTAGTCAAAGACAAGCACATCAGCGAGATGCGGGCCAACCAGTTTGACAAAGTCTTGGTGAGCCGGGTGGGGCAAGTAGGCTGCCCGCCCCGCTTTATCCCGAAACGAGACAACAAAACCGTGGGTAAAACCCTTCGTTTTGTTTTCCACACTGACATCCGTACCCCACTCAAAATCAACAATCGCATCAATTTTGGACGGCAAGGCAGCGAATGCTTTAGAGATCTCCTTTACCTTGGCCGGCGCCGTTCCCTCTTTGTATTGAAACAACACGACGTGCCGCAAAACGGGCTTCTTTGCCGCGTTGTCCGCTCCGTTCGTCCAGGCCACGGTTGCCATTGCCAGGGCGACCACGAGGTAAGCTACACGTCTGCTTGTCATGTCTTGTCTCCAGTTTCTGGGAATCGTTAGTCACTTTGATTGTTGACGATGTGCGTTACCAGGCCAATCACCCTGCCAAGGCCTCCCCTTCAATCATCTCGCAAGTCGGCCCCGCCCCGCATCGGGCTCCTACCGGGAAGCTGACTTTCTGGGCGAAGACGGATCGGCAAAACCCGCGTACAGTAGGGCACGGACCGCCCAGCTGGTCGCAGCAATGGAGATAAATTGGGATGCGTCATGGCGAAAACCAATCTAAAAATAATCCTGAACCGGCTCGCACCGCGTTTTCACGAGCCAGGAGCCGTCCTCTTGCTGCTGTTGCAACAGATGCGCCCCCCCCTTCCGATACGCTGCACTTCGGGGATCCACTTTATTTGCCTGGTGGAGCACGACAAGAGCCTGCCCCGTGGCGTACGCGTCGCTATACCGCTCCCAATCAGCCCCCACGACCGGAACACCTTATCCTCATGTGTCCTGGCCGGCGTTGCATCCAGCCATTGGGCCGCACAATCAATGCGGGCCTGAACCTCTTTTCTCATCGACAGGGTGGCCTTATCCGTCAACGCATACAGCTGCAAACCGCGCAGCAACAAGGCGGTTGCGGTGAACACACTCTGTTCCATCGGGTGCCGGTGCGGCACGACCCACCAACTTCCGTCCGCAAGCTGATGCCGTATCAGGTTATGGACCAGCGCGTCGGTCGTGTCATCGCATGGCCAGCAATTCTCTCCCAGCGCAAGAAGTGCGTATCCGGCAGTGAAAGGCCCGCCGGGAACGTCCTTTCCCATGGCAACCAGTGCACGGCGCCCGGCGAAGAACCGTTGCGTAAAGGCCAGCTGACGCGGAATCGCTTCGGCTGAAACTTTGAAACCTCGACCTCGCGCCTGGTGTAAGGCCAGGACTGGTAGCGTCTGGTGGTGACAGGAGAAACACGTGCGCTGCTCCGTATACGACTGCGCGCTCTTCGCCAGCAGTACCAGACTTCGGCCTACCTGTGGACTCAACTCACTACCGGACGCCGGTCCAGCCGTCCCGGAAAAGACACACACAACAAGGGTACAGTCCAACAACCAACGCCATCCTGAAAACCACACGTCTGGCATCAGTGCCCCCTGCACTTCACACCACCTGTCTCCGCTTGAACGGGCGATTCTGTTAAGATTGAAACGACCTTGTCAAGCGACTTGCCGCCGCGGACTTCCAACTGCCACGCTCCGGCGTGCCGCCACCTCCCGCCGGGCCGTTTCCTTGTCGTTCCCAACAGAGGCGGCTCTCCCCAGTCCCCGCTGGCAGGCCACTTGCGTTTCCATCAATTCCTGCGTAGTTCGCTCATGCAGTCAGAACACCGCCCATCTACTCTTGCCAAAGCCACCAACCTGGTGCTTTTTGCCTGTGTGCTACTGGTGGTTGCTGCTGTGCTCTGGTCCTATACGACGGGTGGCCTGGTGGCAGTTCTGTTCAGCAGGTCTCTGTCCGCCGCAAGCAAGGTGCAGCATCTGCGCGACTTCTTCCTTTCCTTTGGTACAGCCGCGCCCGCCGCGTACGTCCTGATGACCGTCGTCGAAGTCGTCATCGCCCCGCTTCCAGGGCTTCTCCTTTATGCTCCCGGCGGAGTGATTTTCGGGGGCTTCTGGGGCGGTTTTCTTTCGCTAACAGGCAACATTCTGGGCGCCGCGATCGCCTGCCACCTAATGCGTTCGGTGCGTAGTTCGTTGGCCACGCTTCTCCCTCCCAAACAGTCATTGCAACCGTTCCAAGAACGTATGGCGCGGCATGGATTGTGGGTGGTCTTCCTGCTGCGGATCAATCCCCTCACTTCTTCCGACCTCGTCTCCTATGCAACCGGATTGACTCCGCTACCGATCTGGAAACTCTGCATCGGCACTGCCCTGGGACTCGCACCACTTTGCTGGTTGCAAGCCTACGCCGCGGACGGTCTCATGCAAACGTACCCACAACTCCTCTACCCGTTATTGATCCTCTGTGCCATTTACATGGTTCTGGCGTTGGCGATCCTCTGGAGAACGTTACGCACCACCGTGTCATCACCGGCCACCGCGGCAGCGACGCAACAGAAACGCCCGCCCCGCTAGCAGCTCCCGTACAGGAGCAACCAGTTATCGGCCGCGGGACGCGGACTCAGCACTGCGCAACAAGTTTTCTTCGACGTCGATTTCTTCCCCCAGCGAATTGACCACTCGCATGGCGAAGCCCTCCTCGTTCGCCTCGAACAAGACGACATGCTCTTGCGGAGAATACCGGTAGCCCTGCTGATCGGCCTGCTGTTTCCAATACTGATTCCAGGGGCTGGATTTTTCCGCGGAGTACGGCGCTCCGCCTCCACCGCTGACGATATACCATTTGGGATGGGTCAGCCCTGACAGCGAAGAAATTTTCCCATCGCGCCCAACTACCCGATCGCCACGCAGATCGGCCTCATCTCCCACGGGAACGTCTTTATCGATCAACGTACGGTAGTACGCATGCTCGTCCGAGTTAATCACGCAGGCGACTTTCCGGGCGGCCGACACCGCTCGAGCGATGCGATTGCGAACTTCGACAATCCCCTGCGGCTCGGCAATCATCTTTCCGTCGACAAACACATGTGCACGGCTACGATTGTCACCGTTGTACCACATTGCATCTGCCAGGTGCTTGCCATTTGGAAACACGGGTTCGTGCCCGAACAACACCGTATAACGCACCGCAGGATCCTTTTCGGCCAGCTTGAGTTCCCGTTCCAGCCACCGCAACTGTTCCTCCATCACGTAACCTTCCGGGCAGCCACCAAAAACGGCTGACAGTTGATTGACCTGCTGATCCCCCTGCGGGCTCTTCGGTGTGTCAGATTGCAACCAGTAATTGGTATTCAAGCCAATGAACCGCACACACCCAAACTGAAAACTGTAAGCAGTTTCACGATACGGCGGAAACCCAGGACGTGGCGTCGGCGCATTGGTTGGATTAACCATTTCATCCGCGAACACGGCCTCAGTACTGGCGGTCGCGTAAGGCCAACGATCGAATCCGATACCATACCGACTCGCAGGGTCAGCCACACTGTACATCAACGCCTCATGGTTGCCGGGTATCGTGTAGATCGGCACGTGGCCTCCCACTCCAGCTACGGTTTGTTTCCAGGCTCGCAACTGTGCGCGAAAATCACCCTCGACTTCCGTATAGCCACTGCAGAGGTCCCCACCGAACAAGATCAACTGTGAACGTGCCTGGAACGCTAACGCCGACAGCCGTTCCATCACGTCGTAGTTCACGCCAACGTAACGGGTGAGGGCGTGTGAGACGCCAGCGCGACTATCCCCGATAAAGGCAAAACGCACCTCCGCCGCACCCTTCACCGGCGCGGTCCGGAATGTTAGCTCGTCGCCCCAGGTCGGGCCCACCCGTACCCGATACCGATAGGTCGTATCCGCCTGCAGGCCGTCGACCTTGATTTCATACCGGTGCCATCCGCGTTCCTGGGAAGGCTGCGCGACACCCGTCACCTTACGACCGTCGCTGAGGTGCACGACCACCCCGTCCGGAACGCTCGTCACCACCGATACCACGACCCACTCGGGATGGTCACTCGTGACCCGATGAATCAATGGACCCTCGAGAATCGACGGCTGTAGCAGGTATCCTTGCGGGCTCTGCTGCACGGTGACAAACGTATCGTAGACACCAAGTCGTGTATCCGCCCCATCCTGCGCCAAACCGAGTTCCAGACGGACCGCCAGGCACCCTTGGCTTCCTGGTCCCCAGCCTTCACTATTGCGTGTGCTGTCTTTGGTGAAAAATGGATCCAACGGGACGATGGCGCGTCCTCCTGACAGCCTGACGTCGTCATCTGAAAACCGTTTTCGGCGGAATTGAGATGAACGTGAAAGAAAGGGATAGGGACCGACCAGTACCCGCCCGTATAGGCGTTTCGCCGAAATCCGTCGCCCGTCAAGCAACGGAAGCGGATCCGGAAAGACAATCTGGAACCCGCCGGGATGCGGCTGGATGACCTGAAACAACTGAGCCAATCCCACCGCAGCCGTGGCTCGAGGTTTTCGCCGGGCGAACGCACGCAGTGCCTCTCGGTCAATCGGAGTCGGTTGCGCACAGAGCGAATCCGCACCTGCGGCGCAGAACACCAATAGCACCCGGACCACCAAACCAACCACGTCACGCGGCAAGCATACATTCATCTCTACTCCACCTCCTCCAGCCAGTTCACTTTGCGGCAAAAAAAGTTTGCTGGAGTATAGCCACTTCGCGGCACCGGGGTAGCTTAACCGCCTAACGGGACCGATCCCGTTGACACCGGCCACCCCGGACTCCCGCGGCGGTCCACCCATCACAGCATTCCGATCCGACCAACAGGTAGGACAAGCGAGAACCTCCGTCCAAAATACGCTATGCTGACGACGCTGTGGTGATTGCCAGCCAAAGTGTCTTACCACAGCCGCTGAGATCTACCCGCCGCGAGGCATTGCTCGCACGCCAGATCAATCGACCGTCCTGCCGCCCCCCCGACTTCGTCCAAAAGAAACGCCCTGATGAAGACTCCACCCCTTCGCTCCCTGTTGCTGTTATGCATCTCCTCTTTGACGTTTGCTTCAGCCGCCTCCCCCTCCCTCGACGCTGCAGAATTGACCCTCTCTCCTGGCGACCATATCTGCCTGGTTGGCAATGCGTTGGGCGAACGGATGCAACATCAAAATTGGTGGGAAACCCTTCTCCATCGTCGATTTCCTGAACACCAGCTAGTGGTTCGCAACCTCTGCTTTCCGGGCGACGAACCGAAGACGCGAATACGCTCGGAAAATTTCGGCAGCCCCCATGAACACCTCAAACACAGCGGCGCCACTGTGATCCTCTTTTTCTTTGGTTTCAATGAAGCCTTCGCAGGTGCCGACGGCCTGCCGTCGTTCCAGGCCGACCTCACAAGTCTTATCGAGGAGACCAAACAGCAAGACTACAGCGGTCAAGGTCCACCACGAATCGCGCTAGTTTCCCCAATCGCGTTTG
>MDTE01118738.1_pt1 | contig 18489 bp, 15 predicted proteins | sample 811231 | NCBI WGS metagenome assembly MDTE01 (sample SAMN05326651, study PRJNA326480) | marine metagenome | isolation source: seawater | place: Indian Ocean: Red Sea | collected 2010 | reverse complement strand
TTTTCATTTATATTTATCATTAAATTAAAAAATATTATGCAAAAATTTATAGGTGGCATTGGTTGCTTTTGGGATGAAACTGAATACCAGGGAATTCCAGGTATTATTTCAACAGAATGCGGGTATTGTGGTGGAAAAAATGCAAAAGTAACTTATGAACAAGTTTGTGGTGGAAATACTGAACATATAGAAGTTGTTAAAGTCACATTTGACCCTAAAATAATTTCTTATGAAGACATAACTAGATTATTTTTCACAATACACGATCCAACAACCCTCAATCGACAGGGTCCTAATATTGGGTACCAATATAGATCAGAAATTTTTTACAATACCGAAGAAGAAAAAATAATCGCGCAAAAGGTATTAGATGAAGTTAATATGAAACTTAATGGAAAAGTAGTTACTGTTATTAGAAAAGAAAAAAATTATTGTAAAGCTGAAGAATATCACCAAAAATATTTTGAAAAAAAATCTTTAAAATGAATTTAATTAACACAGAATGGCTTAAGGCAAACTTAAACAAAGTAAAAATATTTGATGCAACTTGGCATATGCCAGATTCTAAACGCAACGCCAAAGAAGAATATTATGAAAAGCATATACCGGGAGCTATATTTTGGGATCTAGATAAGCATAGTGACAAAAATTCTTCTTACCCGCACATGATGCCTAATTCCGATTATTGGGCTGAAATGTTATGCAGATTTGGAATCAAAAATGAAGATCATATTGTCGTTTACGATTTTAGTGATGTTTATAGTTCATGTAGGTTATGGTTCTCACTTAAATATTTTGGTCATCAAAAGGTAAGTGTCCTTGATGGAGGATTATTTAAATGGCTTTCAGAAAATAGACCGACAACCAATAAAATAAATAAAATTTTACCTAAAAGTAATTATAAGATTAAAGAAAATCATGATTGGATTAAAAATAAAGAACAAGTTAATAAAAATATTAAAAAAAATTCTTTTATTTTGGTAGATGCAAGAAGCCGTGATCGATTTCAAGGAAAAATAGAAGAACCTAGACCTGGACTAGCTAAAGGATGTATACCTGGCTCAAAAAATATTCCTTACCAAAACTGTATTGATAATCAAATGCGAACTTTTAAAAAAAAATCTGAATTAATTAAAATTTTTAATGAAAACGATGTCGATTATAATAAAAGTACTGTTTTTTCGTGTGGCTCTGGCGTTACTGCGTGCGTTTTGGGTCTAGCATATTCTTTAATAACTGATAAAAATGCTTTAATTTATGATGGGTCGTTTTCTGAATGGGGTAAAAAATAAATGAAAAGATCAAAAAAAATTACAATTGCTATAATTGTATTTTTCTTAATAATTGCTCTAGTTATAATTGGTCGATACAGTATTGGAATTTATTTTAAAAAGAAATTTTCTAAGCGACCTCCGCCGGGGGTAATTGTAGAAATAGTTTCAAACAAAAATTTTAGTGAATCTCTAGAAAGTTATTGTACTTCTCTTAGTAGTAAAACTTCATCTTTTAAAATTAAAAAAAACGAATTATTAGAACCAATTAAATTCAACACAAAAGTTAAAAAAGGAGATGTTATTGCTAAACTTACATCAAAAGTTATTACAGCACCATTTGCGGGCATTATTGGTAAGAGGGGTATTAGTGGAAGTAGTTTAGGTTCCGAAAACACAATAATTTTAACTTTAGATGACTCAAAAAAGGTTCTTTGCGACTTAAAAATACCAGAGGTTTATGCTGCAGTTTTAAAAAAGGACCTTAAGCTTCAAGCAACGTTTTCAGCTTATAAAAATAAAAATTATGAAGGAAAAATAGAATCTGTGGCTTCGCGTGTAGATGCTCAGACCAGATCAATATTGGCTAGGGCAAAAATAAATAATGAAAACTCAGAAATAATTCCTGGCTCTCTACTTGAAATTGAAATTTTTTATAATGAAAAAAATGCTCTAAGCATACCAGATACAAGTATTATGTATGAAGGTAGCAAGAAATTTGTTTATAAAATAATAGAAAACAACTTAATCAAAAAAATTGAAATAGAAACAGGCGTACGAAAACAAGGGAATATTGAAGTATTAAGTGGTTTAGATCAGGGGGATAAAATAATCGCCGAAGGATTAACAAAAGTTAGACCAGGAATCAAAGTTAAGCCAATTATAAAATAAAAGAATATCAATGTTTATTACCGACTTATCAATTCGCAGACCAGTAGTTTCAGCGGTCTTTTCAATGATACTGGTAGTGTTTGGGTTATTTGTGTTTTGGAAACTTCCTGTTAGAGAATTACCTTCTGGTTTACAACCTCCCGTGGTTCAAGTTCAGGTGGATTATAAGGGAGCTTCTGCCGAAATTGTTTCAAGTGAAATAGTTGAAATAATAGAAGATGTAATTGGAGGAGCAGAAGGAATCAAAAATATTGATTCAACCTCAGAAAACGGAAGAGCAACAATTAAAATTGAATTTGATACTTCAATAGATCTTGATTCGGCAACTAATGACATTAGAGACAGAGTAAGTAGAGTTTCTGATAATTTACCTGAAGACGCTGATGCTCCAGAAATACTTAAACAAAGCGCAGGTTTTACAACTTCAATGTGGCTTTCTGTTTCATCATCAACATGGACTGATTTAGAAATAGGCGATTACACTAGAAGGTATCTTGTTGATAATTTTTCAAATGTCAAAGGCGTTGGAAGAATTTTGGTTGGAGGACTACGTGAATTAAGCGTACGAGTTTACATTTCACCTACAAAATTAGCGGCTAATGATCTAACTGTAAATGAAGTCGAGCAAGCTCTAAGAAAAGAAAATATTAGTCTTCCTGCTGGAAGCTTAGAAGCTGATAATATTGATTTAACAATAAATTTAGACAAGGCATATAAAGATTTATCTTCTATAAAACAATTACCGATAAAAAAAGTTAAAAATAGTGTAATCCGCTTAGAAAATATTGCTGAAGTAAAATATGGACCAGTTTCCGAAAAAACATTGTTTAAAGCTCAAAGTAAAGATGGAAAACCAAATGAAAAAGTAGTGGGGATAGGAATATACGCAAAAAGCGGCGCGTCCACAGTAGAACTTTCAAAAAAAGTAAGAGAAAGAATTAAAATAGTCCAAAAAACTTTACCGGAAGAATTGAAGCTAGGTGTTTCGTTTGATAGAGCAACTTATATTAATGCTGCAATAAATGAGGTATACAAAACACTGATTATAGCTTTTATATTAGTGGTAATAATTATCTATTTATTTCTAGGCAATCTAAAAGCTGTAATCGTCCCTGCGGTAGCATTACCTGTGAGTTTAATTTCCGCTGTATTAGGATTATGGTTTTTTGACTTATCTATAAATATTTTTGTACTTTTAGCAGCAATATTAGCAATAGGAATAGTAGTGGATGACTCTATAATAATGACTGATGCTATTTACAATAGAGTAGAAAACGGCGAAACACCTTTGGTGGCATCCGTGAACGGATCTAAAAGCGTAACTTTTGCAATAATTTCAACTACTCTGGTCTTGGTTGCAGTTTTCTTGCCATTAATATTTATTGAGGGAATATCTGGAACTTTGTTTAGAGAAACTGCAATTTCCTTAACTTTTGCTATTGTCATATCTTCCTTTGTTGCTCTTACACTTTCTCCAATGCTGGGAAGTAAATTTCTTAGCAAAAATACAAAAAAATCAAAAATTGTTTTAAAGTTTGACAAATATTATAGTGCTTTTTTAGAATTTTATTCCGATACTTTAAATTATTGGGTTAATAAACAGAAGCTAGTAATTAGCTTTATGTTCTTCATTGTTGTGTCATCTGTATTGCTTTTTAATTTTTCACCTAAAGAACTACTCCCACACGAAGACCGTGGAGTATATCTTGTAATTGGAAAAACAGATGAAGGAAGCTCATTTCAATACACAGCTGACAAGGCTGAGGAAATAGAAAGAAGGTTAATTCCTTTAATTAAAAAAGAAGGAGAATCTTATAAAAGAGTAATCATGAGAGTCCCTGGATTTGGGAGAGCAAGCAAATCTTACAATAGTTTTATTATTATAGCTTTGTTAGATGATTGGAAAGATAGAGATGAAAGTGCAAAAAAAATTATGAGGAAGGCTATTGGAAAAATTGTAACTGTCCCACAAGCTTTAGCTTTTCCTATTTCTCCACAAAGCATTCGAGTAAGCAGCTACAATAAACCAGTTCAAATGACTTTGCTTGGAAACAGCTATGAACAGTTAGAAAAATGGCAAAAACTAATAATGATAGAATTGCGAAAAAATAAAAATTTGGCTGCTGTAGAATCAGATTATTCTAAGAATAAACCTGAAATAAAATTAATAATTAATAGAAAAAAAGCACAAGATCTTGGCGTTTCAATACAATCGATCGGCACAACAATAAGCACTCTTTTTTCAGGTAAAACTGTTACAAAATTTAGCAGGTTAGGAAAAGAGTATCCAATAATTCTTCAGGCTGATATAAAAAATAGAAAGAAAAGCGAAAGTCTAAGCAAAATTTTCGTTCGTTCGGATACCACTGGAAAATTAATATCTCTATCTAATTTAGTTGAATTTAATGAGGTTGGCTCAGCAAAGATTTTGGCTCGTTACGACAGGCAAAGAGCAGTGACTATTAGCGCTAGATTGGTTGGGGACTATACTCTTTCAGAAGCATTAGATTATCTTGAAAAAACTGTCAGAGAAAAAACACCCGAAGCCAGAATAGAATGGAAAGGAAAGTCTGAAGAATTAAAAGAAACTTCCAATGAGTTATTTATTATATTTGCTTTAGCATTAATAACAGCCTTTCTAGTAATGTCTGCAAATTTTAATAGCTTTATACATCCTGCTGTTATTATGTTGACAGTTCCATTAAGTGTATTTGGCGGAATTATTTTTATTTTGCTTTTCAATTCAAGTATAAATATTTTTTCTCAAATTGCTTTGGTGATTCTAATTGGAATTTCTACAAAAAACTCAATTTTAATTGTAGATTGGGCAAATCAATTAAGAAGAACAGGAAAGAATATTCAAAGTGCAGTTTTAGAATCTTGTAGAAGAAGATTTAGAGCTATAATAATGACATCAGTTTCGACTATGATAGCAATGCTACCTCTTCTAATAGGTAATATCGGACCTGGAGCTGGAGAAGGCAGCCGTTTAGCCGTTGGTGCAACAATTTTTGGTGGGATGCTTATATCTACATTTTTTACACTATATGTAACACCAACAATGTATATTTTGTTTGCAAAAAATACACAAAGAATAGATGCTGTTGATCTTCAATTAAGTAAAGAAATTAAAAGATAATATATTTTTTTCTGTCTAAACTCTTTTGACATTCAATTAATTGATTTTTGTAAATATTAGATTGTTTTTGAACGTTCTTAGCTAAAATAATTGCTTTTTTATCTTGCTTATATGTTTTCTTTTCATAATTTCCCCACCCTAAATAATAATTTAAATAAAGACGATAAGAATCATTTAAAGGAATTTTGTTAATTTGATTTGTTTTTTTTATATACCAGCCGACAAACATCGCAGAATCTTTAAATCTTGTGCGTAAAGCTAAAGGATTGTTGGTTTCTGTTTTATATAATTCCCATGTTTTTTTTACGGCCTGTGAGTAACCAAAAGAACTAGACGGTCTTTTGTAGGGAACTATCTTAAATAACTTTGTTCTCGGAGGTTTAGCCCAACGATTAAAACCAGATTCTTTATTTATAAATGCTAATATTATATGTACAGGCGCACCATATTTATTGGAACTTTTCTTAGCATGTTTATACCAAAGATATCTTTCACCAAAAATTTTACAGGCATTGTTTGGGTATTTAGGTGCAGAGCTGCAAGACACTATGAATAAAAAAATAAAATAATATATTAAATTTTTATTTAAAATCTTCTTTAGCACGGGTTAGCGCCTTTTCCATTTGATTTCTTATTTCGGAATCTTCAATATCAACTGATGCAGTTTTTAAATCTTTTTTAATTTTACGAAACACATCTTCTTGACCAGATTCTTCCATATCAGCTTTGATTATTTCTTGGGTATATATTTTTTTTTCTTCCTCAGTTTTACCGAGTTTAGAACCTATAAAATCTGCTAAATATTTATTGCTACGAGCTTGAACTTTAAATTTTAGCTCTTGATCTATTTGAAATTTTTTTTCAAAACTTTTTTCTCTTTCGTCAAATTTATTCATTTTTTATTTAATAATTGATAAATCTTTACAACTAAATAAGCAACTATTACACCTAAAATATTTCCAAATAAATCACTTAATTGAAATGATCGATTTGGCACTATGATATGAAGAATCTCAAGAACAAACGAAAAAAGAAATAGTATATATACTAATTTTTCAAAATTTTTTGTTCTTAAATAAAGAAAAAAACCCAGTAATGAAACATATAGGTAATATATAAAATGATTAATTGTGGTGCCAAAGGGATTTTCAATTAGATTAGGTTGTCTACTAGCATCTCCATAGAAAAAATATCCGAGAAGGCTCCCAGGATATAAAGATATTATTATAAGAAATAATATCGAAGTATGAAAAATAGATTTTAAAAATATATTCACTTTATTAATATACAACAGTAGTAATGAGTCGTATTATATTTTATAAAATATAAAAAATGAATAATTTAATTTTAGTTCGCCACGGTCAAAGCCTGTGGAATAAAGAAAGAAGATTTACTGGATGGGTAGACATTGACTTGACTGAGGAGGGTAAAAATGAAGCGCAAGAAGCTGGTAGATTAATTAAAAATCTTAAAATAGGTATTGATGGATATTTTACTTCACAGCTTAAAAGAGCGATAAATAGTTTAGATATAATTTTAAAAGTATTAGATAAAAAAAACACAAAAGTTATAAAATCCAATGCATTAAACGAAAGACACTATGGTGGCCTTACTTCACTTAATAAAGACGAAACAATAAAAAAATATGGAATTAAGCAAGTTCAAATATGGAGAAGAAGTTTTGATGTTCCTCCTCCACCAATGGAAAAACAACATTCATACAAAGATATAATTAAATCAGACATTTCAAGCGAGTCATTAAAAGATACCTATGAAAGAGTAGTGCCTTACTATGAAGAAAAAATAGAACCATTAATTAAATCAAAAAAAAATATTTTGATAGTATTCCATGGCAATAGTTGTAGAGCACTATTAATGAAAATTTTCAATATTTCTGTAAAAAATATAGTTAAATTCGAAATTCCAACTGGAAATCCACTTTTAATTCAATTTGATGAAAATATTAAAATAAAGAATTATAAATATCTCGACTCAAAAAGATCAAAAAAAATATTATTTAATATTTAGTTTTTTAATAATTTATTATAAATATCAATTGTACTAACATGAAAAAAATCAATATTACTTTCTACTCCATATAATTCATTGCTTTTAATTAATTGATCCCAAATTACATTCATTGAAAAAATTTTAGAATTTAAACTAGAAAAAGCTTTAGGGTGAATAATTTGTAAACCTGTATAAATATATTGTAAACTGCTCTTATTTTTCCTTCTAATTAAGTTGTTTTCTAAATTAAAATCCCCTGTAAAATTCTGATCAAAGCTTCGTTTTTTGTTAACAACCAACATGCAGCACTTAGCATTTTTATTTGATGAAATTATTTTTTCCATAACTTTTAGCTCTTCTAAATAGTGTAAGTTCCAAATAGTATCTGGATTAACTATTAAAAAAGGTTCATTGGAAAAATTATTAATAGCATTTAAAACCCCGCCACCAGTATTTAGAATTTCATTTTTTTCTTCAACGACGGTAATACTTAGATCAAATTTATTTTTGTTAACATATTCAATAATTTGTTCGCTTAAATAGTGTACATTAATTACAATCTGATTTATTCCATAACTTTTAAGAAACTTTAAAGTTTTAAACAATAAAGTTTCGTTGTTAATTTTAAGCAAGGGTTTAGGGCAACTTAATGTGATAGGATTTAATCGTTTACCGTAACCAGCACAAAGTATCATTGCTTTCATAAAAATTATATTATCGAATATTAAAAATGAATTGGTCTTTTATCAACTGCCATGGCAGCTTCTTTAATTGCCTCAGTATGAGTTGGGTGTGCATGACATGTTCTAGCTATATCTTCGGAGCTAGCTCCAAATTCCATTGCTAAAGCCATTTCAGCAATCATTTCGCCTACATGAGGTCCCATCATATGAACACCTAAAACTTTGTCAGTTTTTGCGTCTGCAATAATTTTAACAAAACCCTCTGAATCATTATTAATCTTAGCTCGAGAATTGGCCAAAAAAGGAAATTTTCCAACTTTATAGGCTATATTTTCTTTTTTTAATTGAGCTTCAGTTTTTCCTACAGCAGCAACTTCTGGTGAAGTGTAAATTACAGATGGTATTACATTATAATTTACATGTCCTGCTTGTCCAGCTATTATTTCAGCTACAGCTATACCTTCCTCTTCAGCTTTATGAGCTAACATTGGACCTCTAACTACATCGCCTATTGCGTAAATATTTTTAATTGATGTTTCAAATTTTTCATTAATTTTAATTCTTTTATCATTATCTAATTTGATTCCTAATTTAGCTATTTCAACTCCAATATTTGGTTTCCGACCAACGGCTACTAAAACATTATCACATTCTATTTTCTCATTTTTTGAATTTTTGTTTTCAGTAAAATTTACAATAGCTTTATTTTTCAAACTTGTTACTCCAGTTACTTTTGAATTTAACTTAAAATCAATTCCCTGCTTTTTAAGAATTTTTAAAAAATCGTTTGAAATATCTTTATCCATTTCTGGTATAATATTATCCAGAAACTCAATTATTGTAACTTTAGAGCCTAGTCTATTCCAAACTGACCCCATTTCTAATCCTATGTAACCTCCGCCTATGATCACTAAATCTTTTGGAATATTGCTAAAAGATAATGCACCCGTTGATGATACTATAATTTTTTCATCAATCTTTATTCCTGGTAGGGAAGAAGGAATAGAGCCAGTGCTTACAACAATTTTTTTAGTTCTATATTCAAGATTTTTACCAGAATTGTCCTTTACTACCACCGTATTTTGGTCTTTTATTAAACCTACACCTTTTAAATGAGTAATTTTATTTTTTTTAAACAAAAACTCCACGCCCTTCGTTAAAATCATAACAGATTTATTTTTATTGTTCATCATTTTGGAAAAATTTAATTTAACTTTATCAAACTCTATACCTAAATTATTAAATTGTTTTTGAGCCTTTTGATAAGTTTCTGAAAGATTTAATAAACTTTTTGAAGGTATACAGCCAATATTAAGACACGTTCCACCTAGAGTTTTCCTTGTTTCTACGCAAGCTGTTTTGAGTCCCAATTGTGCACATCTTATAGCACAAACGTAACCTCCAGGACCTGACCCGATAACGATTACATCAAAATTATCATTCATTATTAAAGATCTAAAAATAATCTACGTGGCTCTTCTAAGCATTCCTTAATAGTTTTTAAAAAAGATACTGCTTCTTTGCCATCAATAATTCTATGATCGTAGGATAAAGCTAAATACATTATTGGTCTTATTAAAATTTTTCCATCTTTAGCGATTGGTCTATCAACAATATTATGCATTCCTAATATTCCAGTTTGAGGTGGGTTTAAAATAGGAGTGGAAAGCATACTACCGTAAATACCACCATTGCTCACAGTAAATGTTCCTCCCTGTAGATCGTTGATAGTAATTTTTCCCTTTCTTGCTTTTTCAGATAATAAGTGAATGTTTCTTTCTATATCAGCAAAAGATAATTCGTCAGCCTTTTTTAAAACCGGAACCACTAAACCTTTGTCTGTTCCAATCGCAATTGAAATATTATAATAATTTTTATAAATAATTTGATCCCCTTCTATCTCTGCATTAACAGCTGGAAAATTCTTTAAAGCTACCACACATGATTTAACAAAAAATGACATATAACCTAATTTAACTGAATATTTTTTTTGAAAATCATCTTGGTAATTTTCTCTAGTCTGAATAATATTTTGCATATCAACTTCATTAAAAGTAGTTAACATTGCTGCAGAATCCTGCGCTTCTTTTAGTCTTTTTGCTATAGTTACCCTAAGTCGAGTCATTTTTACTCGTTCCTCAAGCCCATGTGTAACTCTACGCTCTGAAGGTTGGGGAATATTACCCATTAATTTCAGTAAATCACCTTTTGCTATTCTTCCATCTTTTCCGCTACCTTCTATACCGGATATATCTATATTTTTTTCTTCAACAATTTTTCTTACGGCAGGAGATAAATTTTTTCTTGTTTTTGGAGGAATATATTTTTCTTTTTGAAGTTCATTAGTTTTTTGATCTACTAAAGTGTCTAAAACTAAAGCTCCATTTGAACTTTCTGTTTCATCTTCATTAATTAAAGTTAAGGTTTCATTTTTTTCAAAATTCACTTTTTGGTTTTGGTTAATTTTTTGTTTACTAGTTTGTTTTTTTTTGGTCGTTTTTGGAGGTGTATAAGAAAGTTTTTCTTTATCTTGTGTTTTTGCAGTTACTAATTTTGAATCTTTTACTTCACCTAGTAAAGCTCCAACTTCTACAGTATCACCTTCTTTAACTTTTATTGAGGATAGCACACCTGCTAAAGGTGATGGAACTTCAATGTTAACTTTATCCGTTTCTAATTCAACAAGTGGTTCGTCAGAATCAACTTCTTCTCCTACTTGCTTAAGCCATTTCGCAACAGTTGCTTCTGTAACAGATTCTCCTAATGCTGGAACTATAATTTGATTCGACATACTTATCTAAGTACCTTTTCTATTATTTCTTTTTGCTGCGCAAGATGTTTTTTTTGATATCCTGTAGCAGGTGATGCGGCAGGTTTTCTACCAATATAGATAACGTCTTTATTTTCTGCATTTATGTAATCTAAACACCACTGAATATAATTTCTCGCACTGTTCCATGCTCCCATATTCTGCGGTTCTTCTTGGCACCAATAAAACTTTGCATTCTTCTTAAATCTTTTCAACTCACGCGCAAGTGTTTTTGCTGGAAATGGATATAGTTGTTCTATTCTTAAAATAAACACTTCTTTGTTTTTTATTTTTTCTCTAGCTTCAAGAAGATCAAAATAAATTTTTCCGGAACATAGAACTACTTTTTTAATTTTTTTATCTTTACTAAGTTGAATCAAACCATATTTTTTAAAATCTGCATGATCATTAAGAATTCTGTGAAATGTATTTTTTTTAGTAAAATCTTCAATATTTGATGTACATCTTTTATTTCTCAGCAAAGATTTTGGAGTCATAATTATTAAAGGTTTTCTAAAATCTCTATGTATTTGTCTTCGCAAAGCATGAAAATAATTTGCAGGAGTTGTACAATTCACAACTTGTATATTTTCCTGTGCACATAATTGCAAAAATCTTTCTAGTCTAGCTGACGAATGTTCTGGACCTTGTCCTTCGTAACCATGAGGAAGCAACATAACCAAGCCATTTGCTCTTGCCCATTTTCTTTCAGCTGAAGCAATAAATTGATCTATTATGACTTGGGCACCATTTGCAAAATCTCCAAATTGTGCCTCCCAAATAACCAGAGTTTTAGGTTCCACTAATGCGTATCCATATTCAAATCCAAGAACAGCTAATTCTGAAAGCAAACTATCAATAACTTCATATCTTGCTTGGCTTTTAGAAATATTGTTTAAAGGTGTGTAATTATTACTATCATTTTGATCTCTAAGAACAGAATGACGCTGACTAAAAGTACCTCTGCCAGAATCCTGCCCAGAAAGTCTAACTGGATATCCTTCTTCCAACAAAGTTGCGAATGCTAATTGTTCTGCTGTTGCCCAATCAAACCCTTTTCCTGTAAGAAGCATTTTCTTTTTATTATCAAATATTTTTTTTATTGTTGGATGAGCGTTAAAACCTTTGGGAATCGTGGTAATTTTTTCTCCAATTTTTCTTATTTTATCTATAGATACGCCGGTAATTCCTCTCTTGTCTTTTCCTTTTTCCGGTTTATATCTTGACCACACCCCTTCGAACCATTCTAATTTCGGTTTATACTCCTTTGCTGTTTTAAATTGCTCTTCTAAAAGAGTTTTAAATTCAACCTTCATGTTATTAAATTCTTTTTCTGTAACAGCTCCTTCATTAATTAGTTTGTTTGCATAAATATTTAACGTTGTCGGATGTTTTTTAATTTTTTTATACGTAACAGGTTGAGTAAATGAAGGTTCGTCGCCCTCATTGTGACCAAATCTTCTATAGCAAATCATATCTATTACTACGTCCCGATTAAATTTTTGCCTAAATTCTACTGCTATTCTTGCGCAATGAACCACTGCTTCTGGATCATCACCATTAACATGTAAAATTGGAGCATCAACCATTTTTGCTAAATCAGATGGATAAGGAGACGAGCGAGCGAATTTTGGACTAGTGGTAAATCCAATTTGATTATTAATAATGATATGTATCGTTCCTCCAGTGTTGTGACCTGGTAGTCCTGACATTGCAAAACACTCAGCAACAATACCTTGCCCAGCAAAAGCCGCATCGCCATGAATTAAAATTGGAACTACTTGTTTTCTTTTCTTGTCTTTATGAAAAAATTGTTTAGCTCGAGTTTGCCCCAGTACTACTGGATTAACGGCTTCAAGATGCGAAGGATTATCTGTTAAAGAAATATGAACTAGATTACCATCAAATTCCCTATTTGATGATGCGCCCAAATGATATTTTACATCTCCTGTTGAATCAGCGCTAAAAGAGGCATATTCACCAGCAAACTCATTGAACATTCTCTTGTAAGATTTCTGCAGTACATTTGCCAAAATATTTAACCTTCCTCTATGTGGTTGGCCAATTTTAATTTCTTTGACACCTAGCTGCCCTCCTCGTTTTACTATTTGTTCTAGAGCAGGAATTAAAGCTTCGCCTCCGTCTATACCAAATCTTTTTGTACCAATAAACTTAACAGATAAAAATTTTTCAAAACCTTCGGCTTGAATTAATTTATTTAAAATTGATTTTTTTCCACTTTCAGTAAATTTCAATTGGTGCTCTGCTTTTTCCATTCTTTCTCTAAACCATATTTTTTCATTTGGATCTGAAATGTGCATATATTCAACTCCAATAGTTGAACAATATATTTTTCTAAAAAATTTAAGAATTTCATTAACAGTCGCATATCCTTTATCCATATATGCGCCTATATAAATTTTTTTGTTGTAGTCTTCTTTTTTAAAACCATGATCTGTTGGATGTAGTTCTTCAAGATATTTTCTTTCCATCATTTCAAGAGGATCAAGGTTAGCGATAAGATGTCCCCTTATTCTATACGCTCTTATAAGGGCAATAGCTTTAATTGAAAATTCTCTCTCTTTTTCATAATTAATTTCAGAAGAAAAAGAGTTTTCTTCAATATTTTCAATTTCCAGAGATTTCAATTCATCAATTTTTTTTGGAATATCTTTTTTTTTAGGTGCCCAACTAGGACCCTGGATTTCATTTTGGACTATTTCATGATCTTCGTTTAAACCATCAAAGAAAATTTTCCAACTTTCTGGTACTTGATTCGGATTATTTACATATTTTGAATAAAGTTCTTTTATAAAGGTACTATTGCTACCTTCTAAAAAAGAAGTTTTATCAAAAATTGTATTATCCTTGATTGTTCCCATTTAGTGAAAAAATAAACTTGACTATAATAAAACTAATAAAATTATCTTGCAAGTTCATCCTGTAAAGTTTTTCCAATTTCAGCCGGTGAATTTGCAATTTTAACGCCACTAGATTTCATTTTTTCTATTTTATCCTCAGCTCCACCTTTACCTCCAGATATAATTGCTCCAGCATGTCCCATGGTTTTACCAACAGGAGCTGTTATACCAGCTATAAATCCAACTATGGGTTTTTTAGTTTTGGAAGATTTTATAAATTCGCAGGCCTCTTCCTCTGCATTTCCACCAATTTCTCCAATTATTAAAATTGAATGTGTCGAAGGGTCTTTAATAAAAAGTTCTAAACAATCAATAAAATTTGTTCCATTTATAGGATCTCCACCTATCCCTACGCAGGTTGATTGACCTAATCCGATTTCAGTAGTTTGTGCTACCGCCTCATAAGTAAGTGTGCCAGATCTGGATACTATTCCTACTGACCCTTTTTTATGAATATTTCCAGGCATAATTCCAATTTTGCATTCATCAGGAGTAATAATTCCTGGACAGTTTGGTCCAATTAAACGGGATTTAGATTTTTTTAAACTTTCTTTAACTTTTATCATATCTAAAACAGGAATGCCTTCTGTAATACAAACAATTAATGGTACTTTACTTTCTATAGCTTCAATAATAGCTGAAGCTGCAAATTTCGCTGGAACATAAATCATTGTTGCATTTGCATCTGTTTTATCAATTGCTTCTTGGACCGTGTTAAAAACTGGTTTTCCTAAATGTGTTTGTCCGCCTTTTTTAGGCGTAACTCCGCCAACTAAGTTAGTGCCATACATAATAGCTTGCTCAGAATGAAAAGTTCCATGCTTGCCTGTAAATCCTTGGCAAATTACTTTTGTATTTTTATTAACTAAAATTGACATGATTAATTTATTGCTTTTACGATTTTTTTTGCTGCATCAGATAAATTGTTAGCTGATATAATTTTTAAATTTGAATTTTTTAATATTTTTTTTCCTATTTCTGCATTGGTTCCGGCCAATCTAACTACCAAAGGAACTGATAAGTTAACTTCTTGAGCCGCATCAACTACACCTTGGGCTAAGACATCACATCTCATAATTCCACCAAAGATATTTACTAATATTCCTTTAACATTTTTATCTGATAATATTATTTTAAATGCTGCTGATACTTTTTCCTTTGAAGCTCCTCCGCCCACATCCAAAAAATTTGCTGGTTCTGATCCGTATAACTTTATAATGTCCATTGTTGCCATGGCTAAGCCTGCTCCATTTACCATACAGCCAATTTTTCCATTCAATTTAATATATGCTAAATCATGTTTTTTGGCTTCAGTTTCCGTAAAATCTTCTTCGTTTAGATCCCTCAAGGATAAAATTTCAGTATGACGATATAATGCATTATCATCAAAACTCATTTTGGCATCTAGACAAATAATTTTATTTTCTTTGGTTAAAATTAATGGATTTATTTCTATAAGAGTTGCATCAGTTTCTTTGAAAGCTTTATAAATACACCTGATTAGATCATAGGCTTGCATTTGAACTTTTTTGTTTAGATTGAATGGTTTAATTATTTTTTGTATTTCTTGATCTTTAATCGAGTCAAATAAATTTACTCTTGTTGTAATAATTTTTTTAGGATTTTTTCTTGCAACATCTTCTATATTTACGCCACCTTCTTCACTGGAAATAAAAGCAATTTTTGAACTAGATCTATCTACCAGACATGATAAATAAAATTCCTTTGTAATTTCCAAAGTCTCTTCTATGTAGACTCTTTTTACCACTTTGCCTGTTGGACCTGTTTGATGTGTTACTAATTTATTTCCTAACATTTTATTAATTTCTTCCTCCAATATTGACGTGTCCTTAACTAATTTAATTCCTCCTGCTTTACCTCTGCCACCCGCATGAATTTGTGCTTTGAGCACTACTGGTTTATTACCTATATTTTTTATTTTTTTCTTAATTTCGGAATTATTTTTTATTACAAACCCTTTAGGAACCCGAACTCCATATGATTTTAATATTTCTTTTGCTTGATGCTCGTGAATATTCATTTATTTAAAACTACAATGAGTAATGTCATAAACTATCAACATTTCATTTATTGTTTGTTCAACTACACAATTTTCGTCATTAATAAAATCTTTAAAATATTTAAATTTGCTGTCAGTGCCTATTCCATAAATTTCAGTAATATTATTTTTGTTTATTTTGTTAACAAAAAAGTTTTTATAATATGAAAAATACTTGTTTTCTTTCTGGGGTGTACTTACTGCATCATACCATTTATTTAATTTTATAAATGTATTGGCTTTATCTTCAGATATTGCCGAAAAAAATTGATAATCTGTAATAATTATTTTATTTTTGGAACTTAAGTTAATATAACTGCTTATTTCTACTAGGTTTTTGACTTCTTGTTCTGGATTTTTTGGAAAGTAAGCGGTAATCCAATTAAGGCCATTAAAAATTTCATTAATTTTACCAGCATTTACAGCCGACTGGAAATTTACATTTTCTAGTTCCATAAATTTTTTCTGCTCATTATATCTAAAATGATATTTTGTTACGGAAAATAAGCAAATGATTATAACAAAATATATAAAGATTTTATTTTTAAAATATTTAAAATAATAAATATCAGAAAACGCCGTAATCAATGGAATCATAAAGAAAATTAAAATTTGATTTTTTGTAATTATCTGAGTGTAAACGAAAATTAATGTCATTCCAAAAATAGCTAGAATTACCGCAAAATCTTTTTTTTCTAAAAAATTTTTTTTATTTTTTATAATTATTTTTGTTAATATTGCCAACAAGGGTATAAGACAAATATATATATATTTAAAATGGCTAATATACTCTTTGAAATTAAAATTCAAATTTTCTACTCTCTCTGAACCAACGGATAAAGAATAAAGGAAATATTGAGTAATGAAATCATTTATAGGTATCTCGTAAATTATAAAAACTAAGCTTAAGAAAAAAAGGCTGAAAATTTTACCTAGTAATAAAAAATAAATTTTTTTAATATCGAAGTTAGTATAAAGAAAAAAAAATAAAATTAAAAAAATAAATATACTTATATATCCCGCTGGTATTTGCTTAGATAAGAATGAACATGCTAAAAAGATAGGAATGAAAAACCAAAAAAAACTTTTTTCCTTTTCAATTCCTATTATAAAGAAATAAATTGCTAAAATAGAAAAAATGGTTGAGTGGTGATCCATAAAAGGTGTTCCAATAATAGGATAAGCTAGTAAAGATATTCCAAATGAATAGATTAAACTTTTTACTTTATTCAAATTAAGTTGAATAAATACAACATAAGAAAAAACTGCTAAAATTAAATTTATTAATGCAGCATGAAGAACGTAGCTAAACCAGTTAATTCCAAAAATATAAAAAAGGAAAGCTTGAATATAATCTAATAATGGTCCGGTTACTGTCCAATAATCTTTAAATGGATAAAAACCATTAAGAACATAATACCCAGAATCAAATATTAAGAAACTATCGGTGGGAAAAATACCTCTGTACCCATAATAAAAATTAATAGCTATTGATAGACAGCCAAGTATAAATATAAACAAAAAATTTTTGTTTTTATGAATTAATTTTTTCACAATTAAATAAAAAATCTATTTCAAATCTGAATCAATTTTTGCTGCAGCTTCAAAAAGCTCCTTTACTGCTTTTATTGATATATTAAAATTTTCTTTCTCCTTTGTATCTAAATTAATCTCAACAATTTTTTCAACACCTTTATCTCCAATAACCACTGGTACACCTGCATATAAGCCTTTTATTCCATATTCGCCATTTAAATAAGCTGCGCAAGGCAAGGTTTTTTTTAAATTTTTAATATAAGACTCTGCCATTTCAACTCCAGAAGCGGCCGGTGCATAAAAAGCTGATCCTTTTTCTAAAAATTTAATTATCTCTGCGCCACCTTTTCTAGTTCTATCTATTATTGTTTTCAATTTTTTTTCTTCGATCAAATTTTTTAACTCCTTCCCATCGACTGTGGTATGTTTTGCTACAGGAACCATGGTGTCTCCGTGACCGCCCAAAACCATAGAATTAATTTTTTTTATTGGAATCTTAAGTTCTTGAGAAATAAAATATTTGAATCTTGATGAATCAAGCACTCCTGCCATGCCAACAACTTTTCTTGTTGGTAAACCTGAATATTTTTGAAGTGCCATAACAATAACATCTAAAGGATTTGTTATACAAATTACAAATGAATCAGGAGAATTTTTTTTGATACCTTCTGCAACTTGCCTAATTATTTTTAAATTAGTTGCTAACAAATCATCTCTAGACATGCCAGGCTTTCTCGGTACACCAGCAGTAATTATTATCACATCTGAATTTTTTATATCTTCATATTTGTTTGTTCCAATAAGATTACAATTAAACCCATCGACCGCTGTTGATTGTGCAATATCTAAAGCTTTACCTTTTGCTATTCCTTCTGCTACATCAAAAAGAACAACGTCAGCAAGTTCTTTGATACTTATAAGATGAGCTAAAGTTCCTCCAATTTGACCCGCACCTATCAATGAAATTTTTTTTCTCATAAAATTATTTTAATACTGGCATTACAAATTCAGGGTCTGATGTTAATCCTTTGGGCCATTTGGATGTTATAGTTTTTAATTTTGTATAAAATCTAACTCCTTCTGGTCCATGCATATGTTGATCACCAAACAAAGATCTTTTCCATCCTCCAAATGAATGATAAGCAACAGGAACTGGAATTGGTATATTGA
>MDTE01085619.1_pt1 | contig 18491 bp, 13 predicted proteins | sample 811231 | NCBI WGS metagenome assembly MDTE01 (sample SAMN05326651, study PRJNA326480) | marine metagenome | isolation source: seawater | place: Indian Ocean: Red Sea | collected 2010 | reverse complement strand
TTTTACTTTCAAGAGTATTTACCCTTCTTTCTGTATCTTTAAATTGAGAATTACCACCATCTATTAATAAATCTCCTTCCTGGAGATATTCAGAAATATTATCTATAACAGCATCTGTTGCCGGTCCAGCTTTCACCATCATTAAAATTCTTCTTGGTCTCTCAAGCTTATTAACAAATTCTTGAAGAGTTTTAGCTCCCTCAATATTCTTCCCAAGGCCACGACCTTGTAAAAATTCTTCAGTTTTTGAATAGGTTCTGTTAAAAACTACACTAGAAAAACCATTTCTTTCTGCATTCAGAACTAAATTCTCCCCCATCACTCCAAGACCGATTAAACCAAAATGTGCCTTGGACATAAAAAATAAAAAACGCAATAAACATATATTGCATGCAACTTATAAAAATTGCTTAAAAAAATTACTTATGTCAGCGAAAAATGATCGAAATACAAAATTAAATAATTGTCCCGTTAGCAATGGTTGCATTTTTAACTACAACAACAATTCCATTTCTTATATAAAATCCAAGCTCAGGTTTGTCTGCTTCTTCTACTCTATCCTTATTTACTATCACAACATTATCACCAATTCTTGTATTCTTATCTAAAATCGCTCTTTTGATAGTTGAGCCTTCACCTACTCCCAAAGGAGTACCACCGCCTTTCCTTAATTCAATCCTTTCCTCAAGTGATTCAAAGAAATCAGCCCCCATTACCAAAGTATCTTCAATAACAGAATCACTTTCAATTCTACTCCTCACACCTAAAACGCAATGAAAAATACTGCATGATTTCAAAATAGTTCCCTCGCAAACTATTGAATCAGTAATTTGAGCATCTACCAGTTTTGATGGAGGTAGATATCTTGGCCTGGTGTATATAGGGAATTTTTCGTCATAAAAACTAAATGGAGGTTTTGGTTGTTGAGTTAGAGCTAAATTCGATTCAAAAAATGCTCCAATGGTGCCTATATCTTCCCAATAATCATCAAAAACATAACTCTTTAATGTGTCTCCTCTACCTAATGCCTCGGGGATTATATCTTTACCAAAATCTGTATAATTTGGAAACTTATTTAAGAGATCAAATAGAGTCTTTCTGCTAAAAACGTATATTCCCATCGAGGCGAGATATGGCTTCTCCAATGCTGATTCTTTAGTTAATCCGAACTTGGAGGTATCAACAGCCATTGATTTTAATTTCTCTCCACTAGGCTTTTCACTAAATTCTTTTATATTACCCAAATCATCTGTTCTCATAAGACCAAAACCTTCCGCTTGAGTCTCATCAACAGGTAATGCGGCAACTGTTAAATCAGCACCATTATCTCTATGATGTTTAACAAATAAGCTGTAGTCCATCCTGTAAAGCTGATCTCCTGACAATATTAAATATTCATCAACATCCCACTCTTGAAAGAGCCATTGATATTTTCTTACTGCATCGGCAGTACCTTCAAACCATTTTGGACTATCAGGAGTCTGCTGAGCAGCCAGCACCTCAACAAAACCTTGACCAAAAGGTGCACTAAGATTATATGTTCTTCCAATATGTCTATTAAGGGATGCACTATTGAACTGAGTCAAAACATACATTTTATTAATCCCAGAATTAATACAATTACTTATTGGGATGTCAATCAAACGGTATTTACCCGCTAAAGGTACAGCAGGTTTAGCCCTCATTTTTGTTAAGGGATAAAGCCTAGAACCTTTTCCTCCTCCGAGGATAATAGCCAACACACGCTTCATTCAATTTATTGAAGGTATACTCAACTATTAAAATTAACTGATTATGTGCAAATATAAAAATGGAAATGGCCACTTTACAAAGGTATTTAGAAAAATCTAATGAAAAACTTAATATAAAGTTAGTAATTTTTAATTATTTAGCTCATCATCAATCAATGAGAACAATTTTTCAACAATTTTTAAAGAAGCTAACCTTTCTTCTCTTGGCTGAGGACTTCTTAATTTTGTTACTGGGGTATGAAGAATTTTATTAATAATTCCTTTTGTCAAAGCCTCTACAACTTTTCTTTCTCGAGCTGAAAAATCAGGCCCCATTCTACTTAATGCTTTTTGTAGCTCTTCTTTTCTTATTAACTCTAAATCAGATCTCAGTTTATTAATTACTGGTACTGCTTCCAAACTTGCCCACCACTCCAAAAAAATAATTCTTTCCTCATTTACCAAAGATTCAGCTTCTCTTGCTATTTTTTGCCTAAATTCCTGATTCCTAGAGACAACTTCCTCCAAGTCGTCTACATCAAAAGATTCAATGAATGCATGTTGTTTAACATCATTTGAAATATTTCTTGGTACACCTATATCAATAAATTTCAGTTTAGTTTTTAAATTTATATTTTCAACTCTTGCTAAATCAATAATTGGTTTTTCAGAGGCAGTACTTGTGAAAACAAGAGAGGATATTGATATGTTTTCATCTAATTCTTTTAGGTTCTTACAAATAATTTCCACATCTGGGAAATCTCCTGCAAGATTTTCAGCTCTATCAATATTCCTATTCAAAAGAGTAAGTTTTTTACAACCTTTAGATTTCAAATGAGTAATCAAGAGTCTACTCATGCGTCCAGCCCCAACAACAAGAACTTTTTCTGATTTCAAACTTACAAGCCCATCAACACCATGTTCCTGTCCGATTTTTAATTGCGCCAGCTCTACAGCTGCTGAACTAATTGATACCGCACCAGTTCCTAAGTTTGTTTCAGATCTAACTTTCTTTCCTGCGCTAACTGATTGACTTAACAACCTATTAAGAATTGGCCCAGTAGATTGGTTCTCCTGACCTAATCTCATCATTTTTTTTACTTGCGAAAGGATCTGCCCTTCGCCTAAAACGAGGCTATCTAATCCTGCTGATACTTTCATTAAATGTAGAACAGCCTCTTCTTGCTTAAATTCAAAAAGATGTGGATTTAGATCCTCAAAAGTCACTCTAGAGTAAGTTGAGAGAAATTCTTTAATAGATGAAATACCAATTTTTTTATCTTTTACAAGACCATATATCTCCAATCTATTGCAAGTGCTTAAAATTGAAACTTCTAAAATATTAGAGTAGGCCTTCAACGTTTTTAACGATTCAGAAATAAATTGATCCGGAATACTTAACTTCTCACGCACTTCGACAGGTGCCGTGCGATGACTTAGTCCGACGACAACAATATGCATAAAATCAAATAAAGATATTAAAGGCTGATGTTTTTGGCGCCATCTTTCATATGAATTGTATTTGTAAATCGACAGGTACTATCTAATGTACTTATTACTAAGCTACTAGTTCTAGTGCAATCTTTTTCAAATTTGACTCCGTTAAATAACAATCCATCAGTGATGCCACTACCAGCAAAAATAACATTTTCTCCTGATGCAAGTTCATTGGCCTCATAGATTTTATCAATATCAGTAATTCCCATCTCATTTAAACGTTTGATATTTCCTTCTTTTGTATAATCAGCCCACTCAGAAGTTTGTGCAATAGCAGGATCATATACTAACTGTCCTTGAAAATGACCTCCCAAGGCTCTCATAGCAGCAGCTGATATCACTCCTTCAGGAGCTGCTCCAATACCCATTAAGCAATGGGTCCCAGTCCCTGCGAATCCGCATGCAATCGCAGCTTGAACGTCACCATCTGAAATTGGTTGGATTTTTGCTCCACATTCTCGAATCTCATTTATTAAACCTTTATGTCTTGCCCTGTCCATAACTACGACTGTAAGTTCTTCGATTGCCAAATCTAAACAATTACTTAAAATCTTTAAGTTCTCAGTCGCTGAATTCCTTATATCTACCTTTCCTTTTGCCGCTGGAGGGGCTGCTAATTTATTCATATAAAAATCTGGTGCATTAAAAAGCCCTCCAGTATCAGAAGCTGCTAATACTGCCATGGATCCTCTTTGATTGTTAGCACAAAGATTAGTACCCTCACAAGGATCTACTGCGAAGTCAACCCCTGGACCTTGTCCACTCCCCACCTCTTCGCCGATATATAACATGGGTGCTTCGTCACGCTCACCTTCACCAATAACAATTTTACCTTTCATCTGAATTTTCCCCATTCGTAATCTCATTGCTTCAACAGCGGCAGCGTCGGCTTCGTCTTTTTTCCCAAGACCTGTAAGTTTCGCTGATGCGATTGCTGCTTGCTCGACTACTTCGAGAATTTCTTGAATTAAAGTTTGATTCACGATTAAATTTTTAAAAGATTTTCTGGGAGGTTAAAAATATGTTCTCATAAAAACTGCAATTTTTATAAGAATTATTTTGCTAATTAGCTTTTTTTAACTCTTTGCAGGTGTTACTTTATCAGGCCGTGACTAGAAATTAGGAATAACGAACCAAATATAGTATCTTTATTAAATATTTTAAAAATGAAATGCCCGAATCTAATTCTAAAACTTCAATTAGTGTTAATAGACCAATTCAAATAATTCCTTCAGTTTTACCAGCAGACTGGGCAAATATGGGGGCCTGCGTTAAAGATCTTGAAGAGGCAGGTGTTGATCGTATTCAATTTGATGTCATGGATGGAAATTTTGTACCAAATCTTACTTTTGGACCTGAAATGATTGCTGCTTGTAGAAAGTATTGCAATGTTCCTTTTGAGACTCAATTAATGGTAAGCCAATATAATTGTGAAACAATGCTTGAGGCATATGTCAAAGCAACAAAAGGTGCAAATGGAGAGCCTGGGGTTGTAATAGCCCATGCCGAAGCAAATGTTCACCTTCATAGGATCCTTGGAAGAATAAGGGATTATGGTGGATCACCATCAGTTGCACTAAATCCTCATACACCATTTGAAATGATTGAAAATATTATGGATATGGTTGATCACGTTTTAGTTATGACAGTAAACCCAGGATTTGGGGGACAAGCTTACATACCGACAATGCTCAATAAAATCAGAAAAATTAGACAATTTATAATTGAAAAAAATCTTAATGTAGATATTGAAGTTGATGGTGGAATAAAAGCAAATTGGACAATTTCACAATGTGCCGAAGCAGGTGCCAATTGTTTCATTGCAGGAAGTGGAATGTTCGCTTATCCAACCTTAAAAGAGGGTTGTGATGAATTGAGGTCAGTTGCTCTAGATGCTCAAAATGGGAAGGTAATCTCAGAACCTTAAAAAAAAGGTAATTAAAATGTACTCAATATTCCAAATATCCAACCATAACTGTGTAAACCTACCCCCCAAAAATTTACTCCTAAATAACATATCAAGACAACAAAAAAGCCAAGAGTAGCTAATAATGCTGGTCTCCTACCTTGCCAGCCTTTACTTATTCTCATGTGCAAATATGCAGCATAAAACAACCAAGATACAAGAGCCCATGTCTCCTTAGGATCCCAACTCCACCACGTGCCCCAAGCTTCATTAGCCCAAATAGCTCCTGTAATTAAGCCAAGAGTGAGTAGAACAAATCCCACTAATATAGATTGATAACTAAGAGTATCTAATTCCTCAGAATAAGAAAAGTTCATGGGCTCAACGACATTATTGATTGAATACGTATTTGAAATTTTAAAACCTCCAATACCCGTAGAACTACTTCTAAGTTGAAGTGGTTGATTCTTATTAATAAAAAGCACAGAAGCTGAGAGTAAAGAACCAATAATAAGAGCCGCATAGCTAAGCATTACCACGCTTACATGCATAATTAACCAACTCGATCTTAATGCTGGAACAAGATTTGATGACAGTTTTAAATCTTCAGGCAGAACAAAGCATGCGAAAGCTACTGTTAAAAGTTCAATAGGAATTGCTATTGATGGGATTATCGGATTAGCATATTCTTTTTCAACAAGTAATTGGCCCAACGTTAGGCCCCAAACCAAGAAGTAAAGAGATTCATATAGGTTACTTATTGGAAAATGCCCAGACACTAACCATCTAGAGAGAAGCTGAAAAGCTATTAAGATATTAATTGTTATAGTAATAAATCTTACATATGTCGATAATTTTTTATTAAATAAGGCTAATAAAGATATGGGTAAGTTAATTAATAAAAAATAAAAGATTAAAATCCCTAGAAATGATACTGGATCATAAATTAAATTTTTTATAAAGCCGTCAAATATCATAAGTAAAATATAAAAATTTACTAGTTTGTCTAACTATAAAATAATAAAAAAAATAAAAAATATATGCTCAAATAAAATAAATTTTATTAAAACATATATAAATTAAATACTTATCAAAGCTTAAAATTATCCCCCAAATAAAACTTTTTAACTATTGAATTATTGGCAAGTTCATTAGATGAACCACTAGCTAAAATAGATCCCTCACTTAATACATATGACTTATTCGTAATTAGAAGGGTTTCTCTTACATTGTGGTCCGTAATAAGAATGCCCATCCCATTCTTACTGAGTTTAACAATAAGTTTTTTTAAATCATTTACAGCTAGAGGGTCGATTCCTGCAAAAGGTTCATCTAATAATAAATATTTTGGCCCTGTTCCACCAACTGAAAGAGCTCTTGCTATTTCGCATCTTCTTCTCTCCCCACCTGATAATTGATAACCATAATTATCTACAACTTTATTTAAACTAAATTCATTAATTATTTTTTCTCTTTTGTTTCTTACTATTGCGCCACTAAAAAATGAACTTTGCAAGGCTAAATCAATATTTTCTTTAACTGTCAGATCTCTAAAAATACTTGCCTCTTGAGTTAAGTATCCTAAGCCAAGTCTTGCTCTACTTGGTAAAGATAGATTTGTTATCAATTTATTATTAAGTAAAACATCTCCTTTGTCAGGTTTTAAATTACCAACTGCGAGATTAAAAGTTGAAGTTTTGCCTGCTCCATTAGGTCCCATCAAACCAACAATTTCTCCAGGGCATACTTTTATTGAAACATCATTTACTATAGATTTTCCATCAATAGTTAAAGATACATTTCTAATTTCTAAATTCATTTTTTTCTTTTCTCATTAAGTAAGGTTTATCCTTTTCATTTAATTCCTCTTTATATTGAAGTTTCCTTAATAATTCCTCAAGACATTTGCAAAAGGTATTTAGGTCTATCCCTAAATTAATATTAGTTCTATTTTTAATCCTCCCTAACCCTTCTCCTAATAATATAGTTGCTCCATTTATATTCCCTTTACTTAAGTGAAACTGAGAAACAGAAACTTGAAGTATACCTTGTATGATTTGTCTTTCATCTCCATCAAGAATATTCCATATATCCTCAAAAGCATCATGAGCTTCATACCATTGTTGATTATTAAAAAGATTTAAAGCGTTTAAAAAATTATCCTCCAAATTCTTAAAATCTACTTCGTTCATAATATATTATTTTTTCAAGAGCCTCTTATTTAATTTTCTCATTCTTATAGAATCAGGAGTTACCTCTAACATTTCATCAGGACCTATATACTCTAATGCTCTTTCAAGAGTAATTTCTACTGGTGACTGTAAAGTATCTAATTCCTCAGCACCAGCAGATCTCATATTTGTCAATTGCTTAGTTTTACAGATATTTAACTCTAAATCCTGTGATCTATTATTCTCACCAATAATCATACCTTTATAAACCTTTACACCTGGTTTAATAAAATAAACACCTCTATCTTCTGCATTTTTTAAAGCATAGAATGTTGCAACACCCTCTTCAAAAGAAATTAGAACACCATTTCGTCTGGTCTCAAAATCCCCTGTTTTAGGCTTATACTCATAAAAAGAATGACTCATAATCCCTTCTCCTCTTGTGATTCGAACAAATTCACCCCGAAATCCTATAAGCCCTCTTGATGGCACAAGAAATTCTAATTGAGTTCTCCCATCTGAGCTTGTCTGCATGTTTTTCATCTCAGCTTTTCTTGATCCCAATTTTTCAATACAAGAGCCAACAGCCATTTCTGGAACATCTAAAACCAAAGTTTCTATAGGTTCACATTGAACATTATCAATTTCTCTAAAAATAACCTGTGGTTGAGAAATTTGGAATTCAAAACCTTCCCTCCTCATTGTTTCTATTAATATCCCAAGATGTAGTTCTCCTCTACCAGAAACAGAAAACCTATCAGGAGAATCGGTTTCCTCAACTCTCAAAGCTACGTTTGTCAATAATTCTCTCTCCAATCTATTTTTCAATTGTCTGCTTGTAACAAATTTCCCTTCCTTGCCTGCAAAAGGTGAATCATTTACGACAAAGGTCATATTTAATGTAGGTTCATCAACTTTAATTAAAGGGAGAGGATGGGGAGAATCTGGACATGCGATGGTCTCTCCAATATTTACATCATCGAAACCAGAAACAGCCACAATATCTCCAGCAAAAGCTTCATCAATATCAATTCTTTGTAAGCCCTCGAATCCTAAAAGTTTACTTACTTTGCCTTTTATAGTTTTTCCATTTTCTTTTATCAAACTTGCTTGTTGGCCATTTTTTATAGTTCCATTGTGAATTTTCCCAATAACAATTCTTCCTAAAAAATCAGAATAATCTAAAGTTGTAATTTGGAGCTGTAAAGGCTTAGTTAAATCACCTACAGGAGGAGGAACATGCCTAAGAATAGCTTCAAAAAGGGGCATCATATTATCACTTTTTGATTCCATTTCCTCTTTTGCGAATCCAGATAAGCCGCTCCCAAATAAATAAGGGAAATCACATTGATCATCATCAGCGCCTAATTCAAGAAATAGATCAAGAACTTTATCCACAGCAATTTCCGGAACAACTCTGGGCCTATCTATCTTATTTACGAAAACAATAGGCCTGAGTCCTTTTTCTAATGCTTTTTTTAAAACAAATCTAGTTTGAGGCATTGGTCCTTCATTAGCATCAACTATTAAAAGACAACCGTCTACCATACCCAAAACCCTCTCAACTTCTCCCCCAAAGTCAGCATGTCCAGGTGTGTCAATAATATTAATTCTTGTGTTTTTATAATTTACCGCTGTATTTTTTGAGAGGATTGTTATACCTCTTTCTCTCTCTAGATCATTAGAATCCATTACACACGTTGGGACAACTTCATTATCTCTAAATATTCCAGATTGAGACAATAATGCATCTACAAGGGTTGTTTTTCCATGATCTACATGAGCTATGATTGCTACATTTCTTATTTCTTTAATTGAGGATGACATCTAAAAATTAACAAGCCCGTTGGTAATTATATCAAGGCTAACTCAAAGAATGCTTATTCTGAAGTAATAACCTACAAGAATTTTGAAATAATATAAGATTTTTTAGTATTTATTTATTATCTTGTATTTCTTGAATTTCTATTTGATGCTTCAAAAATTTTAAGTGCTTCAATAGATCCTTCGTATCTCCAGTGCCATGGCTCATAATCAACATTCTTATCATATTTATTGAAAGATAATTTGAAATGATATTTGGCTGCATTCTGTTTTAACCATTTAAAAGCATCAGTATTCTCAAATTCGACTTCAAAATCTGTTTCAGGGTTATTAAAATCACCAATATCTATAGCGAAACCAGTACTATGTTCAGAATATCCAGGGGGGGCTGATACCCTGGCTCTTTCTGAAGCAACCTGATTCCTGATAGATTTTAGAGAATAAAATATTTCTTCCTGCAAATTTACTGATCTATATCCACTTAAGAAAACCAGCAATATGCCATCATTTTTCGCATGTTTCCTCATTTTTAATAAAGAATCACTCATATCGATATGAACTGCAATATTAGGTTCAATAAAAACAAGTTTTTCTTTTGAAATTTCTTTGTAAGGTAAGTGGCCCAATAGACTGTTATCACGATCACTAGAATTTTGAATATTGATATTATCTAGAAGACTTGGTTTCGAATTCCTGGTCAATCTCATTCCTGTAATTGAAAAGAGTAGTAATAAAATTGGTAAGACGGTTATGATAAATCTATTGACTTTTGGATTAGTTTCTTTTAAATATTTTCTTTCAGCAACTGGGATGTCAAATCCTTCATTTACTCCTTTTTTTTTGTCCAATATTAAAAGCTAAGATAAAAAACATATTTAGATATTAACTATTAATTTACGAAATGCACTTTTAGAGGAATATTGATGTAGTTTTTTAATAGGATACCTTTTTTTTGATATGTTGAGAGTTGCTGTGATTGGTGGAGGTCCAAGTGGTTCATGTGCTGCTGAAATACTTGCTAAATCTGGAATAAAAACTTGGCTTTTTGAGAGAAAATTAGATAACGCAAAACCATGCGGAGGAGCAATTCCTCTCTGCATGGTTGAGGAATTTGACTTGCCAGAATCAATTATCGATAGAAAAGTAAGACATATGAAAATGATATCGCCGTCTAATAGAGAAGTAGATATAAGTTTAGATGATGTTTATGGTAAAAGTGATAATGAATTTATTGGAATGTGCAGGAGAGAAGTAATGGATGCATTTATGAGAAACAGGGCATCTGAGCTTGGAGCGACATTAATTAATGGATTAGTTACTTCAATCGATACTGGGAATAAAAACCAAGGTCCATACAAACTTTCATATTCTGATTTTTCTTCTGGAGATAAAAAAGGAGAACTTAAAGAGCTAACTGTAGACCTATTAATCGGGGCTGATGGTGCTAACAGTAGAGTTGCCAAAGCTATGGACGCAGGCGATTACAAAGTAGCTATCGCATTCCAAGAGAGAATTAAATTACCTAAAGAAGAGATGAGTTACTACGAAGACCTAGCTGAAATGTACGTAGGAACAGATGTCTCTCCTGACTTTTATGGCTGGGGATTTCCTAAATATGACCATGTCGCAGTTGGTACAGGTACAATGCAAAAGAATCAATCTTTAATTAAAGGCCTTCAGGAAGGTGTAAGAAATAGAGCAAAAAAAAGGCTTGTTAATGGCGAAGTGATTAAAGTTGAAGCTCATCCTATTCCCGAGCATCCAAGACCTCGTAGAGTTGTGGGAAGAATGGCTTTAGTAGGTGATGCAGCAGGCTATGTCACAAAGAGCTCTGGAGAAGGAATATATTTTGCTGCAAAAAGTGGAAGAATGTGTGCAGAAGAAATAGTGGAAGCTTCAAAAAATGGAAAAGAAATTCCTTCAGAAAACCAATTGAAAAATTACCTTAAAAAATGGGATAAAAAATATGGCACAACATACAAGGTTTTAGAAATACTTCAAAATATCTTTTATAGAAATGATTCTGCTAGAGAAGCTTTTGTTGAAATGTGCGATGATATGGATGTTCAAAGACTAACTTTTGATAGTTACCTATACAAAAAAGTTGTTTCTATGAAACCTCTCCAACAACTTAAAATTACAATGCTTACTCTTGGATCAATCTTAAGAGGGAAAGCCCTAGCACCTCTAACATATAAACCTGTTAATAGCGCAGTAAGAGAAGATAAAGAAGTAGAAAAGATGCTAAAAAAATATTCAATTAAAGGTGGAATTAAAGTTAAGAGTTAAAGAAGTCTAAAGTCAGCTATTTTTAAAGAGTAATTTCTTATCAAGCATAATAAGTTGAGTCTGTTATTTCTAATTTCAAGGTTATCCGCCATTACTAGAACGCCTTTCTCATTATCAAATAGTTCATTAAGATCTTTTGTGTTTTTTTCAAATAAGCTAAATAATCTAAAATAATCACAAAAAGGTAATAAAGGAAGTTTTTCTAATTCTTTAACGAATTCAAATACCTTAGTTTCACATTCCTTTTCAAATAGCTTTGGATTTACATAATCTTTGGATGAAAAAATATTTGTTTTAAGATTTCCATTTTCAGCAATTTTACAAACCCTAGAAATAACTTTTTGAATTTCAGAAAAATTTTCATCCTTTTTTAGCTGATTTATAGTATTAATTCTATTTTTTAAATCTAAAATATTAATTATTCTTTTTTCATTTGAAGTGTTAACTAAACAACAGGTTGCTTTAATTAGATCTTTTCCAGTTGATTTTTCATCAAGATGACTAACAATTCTCTGATTAGTGAATTCTATTAAATCATTTAAAACTTTTTCTTTGATGAATCTTAAATTTGGCAGTGAAATTTTCCAATAATCAAGAAGCTCCTCAAAAATAATTTCTAAAGATAAATTTAACTCAAATTCCCAAATAATAAGAATAACTCCATTTAAATTTCTCCTTAATGCATAAGGGTCAGATGAACCACTTGGCCTTTTGCCAGAAATAAATATACTTATTAAAGTTTCTATTTTATCCGAAATAGAAACAATAGCTCCGTATTTTGTAGAGGGTAAATCATCTTTATAAAAACTAGGTAAATAATGCTCTGATACAGCGATACAAATTTCTGCACTAAAACCTTCATTTCTTAAATATTTTCCTCCCATTATCCCTTGTAATTCAGGAAATTCAAAAACGATTTCACTGCATAAATCGTTTTTGCAAAGCTTTGCAGCTTTTTTAATTATTTTACTATCTAAAGATTTGTCATTTAGATAATTATTTATTTTTTCCGCAATAACTTCAATTCTTTCTACCCTCTCAAAAACACTACCCATTCCCTTTAAATAAGAAACAGATTTAAGCTTTTCATTTCTTTCAATCGATGAAAACTTTTTATCGCTCTCTACAAAAAACTTTGCATCAGAGAATCTTGCCTTTAATACCTTTTCGTTCCCAGTTGCGATAATATTGTTAGAGTCTTTTAAACCATTTGAGATAAAAAAGAAATTTGTACTTAAAAAATTTTCAGAACTCAATTCTAGTTTAGAAAATATTATATTTTTCTTCAAAAGAGGTATATATCTTTGATGACTTTTCATTACCGTTGATAGAACTTCAACCGGTAAACAAAGGAATTTCTTATCAAAATTACCTTTTATTAAATTAGGTGATTCAACCAAATCAGTTAATTCGTTAAGTAAATCCTCAGAAAGGTCAGGGTTTAAGTTCGCCAATTCAGATTCAAGACTTATAAGATTAAAAATTTTTTCTTTTCTTTCCTCTCTCTTAACTAACACTCCATTTTTAGCCATTAATTCAAAATAGCTATCTGGACTTTTTATTTTAATAACTTTATTAAATAGTCGGTGACTTTTTGATTTATTACCTATAGAGACCTTAGGATCACATTCATCGAATAAGAAATCAAGAATTTCATTATTATAAAGTGAGACAATCCATCTAATAGGTCTTGAAAATTTAAAGTTGCCATATCCCCATTTCATAAATCTTGGACCTTGCAAATTTTTAATTAACTTAGGAATTATTAAAGATAAAGAGGACCTTGTAGATTCTCCTTTCTCGATTTTTTTCCCAAATACAAAATCACCCTTTTCTGTTTTTTTAATTTCTAAGTCTTCTATATTAATACCTAGACTATTTGCAAAACCTAAAGCAGCCTTAGTTGGAACTCCATTAAGAAATGCTGAGGCAGCTTTAGGTCCCTTTCTTTCTACTGTCTTATCTTCAGAATAATCAACTAATCCTTCAACAAATACTACGATTCGTCTTGGTGTTGATGAGCAAATAATATTATCATATTTGATAAGTTTTTTATCAAATTCAAAATCTAATAGAGATTTTATCTGGTTTACAACAGAATGAGAGAAATTTGCTGGCAACTCTTCAGTTCCAATCTCAAGTAAATATTTTGACAAAAAAAAATTATGGCTATTACAACTATAAATTACTACCGGTTAAATAAGCTTTTCGCTAATGTATAGAAAGATATATGTTATGGTCCCTTGATCAAGGTAGAGAAAGTTAAAAAAAATCTCAGTCAAGATACTGTTTGTTTGGCAAATGGTTTAGAAGTATCTAAATTTGAAAATTTTAAGGAGGGTAGTGAATTTCTCAAAGAACCACTTGCAAGTGAATTAAAAAATGAAAGTGACCATTTTACTAATGATGCAGTTCAGTTATTGAAATTTCATGGAAGTTATCAACAAGACAATAGAGAGAATAGAAAACCTGGCAAAAGTAAAGATTGGCAGATGATGCTTAGGCTTAGAAGTCCTGGGGGAGAAATACCAGGAAAATTATTTTTATCTTTAGATGAATTATCGGACAAACTTGGTAACGGAACACTTAGAGCAACAACTAGACAAGCCTTCCAAATGCATGGGATAAGAAAAGATAATCTTAAAGAAGTTATTCAATCCATCATAAAATCAATGGGCTCTACATTAGCTGCCTGTGGAGATATAAATAGAAATGTCATGGCTCCGGCGGCACCTTTTGAAACATCTGAATATATAACCGCAAGAGCCTTAGCAGTAAAAGTTGCTGATCTTTTAACACCTGTTGCAGGACAAGGAACTTTTTTAGAGCTATGGGCTGATGGAGATTTGGAATATACAATAAAGCCGGACAATGAGATTACAGAGAATAGAAAATTACAGTTTAAAGAACATGTTTTTAGCGGAACTAAAGAGGAGCCTCTTTATGGCTCAACTTACCTACCAAGAAAGTTTAAATGTGCTGTTACTGTTCCAGGAGATAACTCTGTTGATCTTCTTACTAATGATATTGGTATAGTTGCATTTACTTCAAAAGAGGGGAACTTCGAAGGATGTAATTTTTATGTCGGTGGCGGCATGGGTAGAACCCACAATAATGAAGAGACATTTGCAAGAATTGCAGATCCACTTGGTTATGTACCAAAGAAGGACACTTATGAATTAATTCAAAGTATCGTTGCTATTCAAAGAGATTTTGGTGACAGAAAATCAAGAAAAAATTCAAGAATGAAATACCTTCTCAATAGAAAAGGTATTAATTGGTTTAAAAAAATACTATTAGAAAAATACTTTAAAAAAGAAATTAAGCCTTTAAGAAAAGAACCAGAGAACAAACTAATTGATTATCTAGGTTGGCATAAACAAAATAAAGATTTTTCATTCGTTGGATTACCTTTATTATCAGGAAGGCTTTCTGGAAAGAAAAAATCATTAATTAGAGATATTGTTAAAGAAAATGGGCTTGATATAAGACTTACTCCTAACCAGGATATTTTGCTTTGTAATATACCCAATAAAAAAAAGAATGAAATCAAGAAGGCTTTAATTACGATTGGATATAAAAATTTAAATGATATCAATGAAATTCAAAGACATGCTTTAGCATGTCCGGCCCTACCTCTTTGTGGACTAGCTATGACAGAAGCTGAGAGGATTTTACCTCAAGTACTTACTAGAATAGAAAAATTACTAAATGATTTGAATATAAAAAAGACATTATTATTTCGAATGACAGGATGTCCAAATGGATGTACAAGACCCTATATGGCAGAACTTGCTCTAGTTGGTAGTGGACAAAATAAATATCAACTTTGGTTAGGAGGCAGTAAAAACCTTCAAAGGTTAGCGAAACCATACCTGCAAAGAATGGAGCTTGAAGATTTAGAAAAAACAATAAAACCTTTATTAGAATGTTGGAAGAAAAGCAGTTTAGAACTAGATTTTGGAGATTTTATAAATAATCAAAATGATTCTTTGATTTCAAATTTAATAAAAGAAGTTGATTAAGATTTAAATCTTCCCATATAAAGCATTAGCTTTTTTATTCTTCCAAGCCCATAATTGATCTCCGTAACTAAAATGCCACCATTCATTTGGATGCTGAACGAATTCAAATTCAAGCATAATCTCTCTCAATAAATTTCTTCTATCATTAAAGATAACTGCCTCTTCCTCATAAGCATTATTATAAAAATCTGGTTTAGATTTTTCATCCATCTGATCAATACTACTACCCATATCTACTATATTCCCGAACTTATCAGCCAATGTTATATCTAACGCTCCTCCAGTTGAATGAGGTGGTGGGCATCTCTCATCATATGATGGATACGCCCAAAATTCCTCAACTTTTTTTTTAATCAAAGGATATCGCTCAATATCTTTTATAGAAGCATCAATATCTAATCTTTCACACTCCAAAATGAATGCTCTATTAAACATAAACTCTTGCACCTCTATAGGTCGCCAACTGTCATAAATCAAAAGGTCAAAATTATTATTTCTTATTTTTAAATAGTCTTTTACTTTTATTAATTTTAAAACAACTTTTTCTCTTAAGTTCCAAATACTTTTTGATGAATTATAAGGAGCACCTAAACAATAGTAAGGATGTGGACTAAAAAACTTAAAAAAACTAGGAATAGCTATTAATTTATCTTTATTATCTTCAATTGGAATTTCGTTCCAAATTTTCAATCAATTTTTTCGATTAACTCTATATTTGCATATTTTGAGAGATTTACAATTAAATTGATTAATTTAAGAAGTCATGTACAAATTTATTGTCAGAATTATCCGATAGCAAATTTTTTAATAAAATATTTTTTTTTAAATCTGGATCATCTTTTATCACCACAAGGGCCGCATCTCTAGCCTTCTCAATTAAAGCTTTATTATTTGGTAAGTTATCCAACACAAAATCAGGTAATCCTGATTGCTTATATCCTAAAAGTTGGCCGGGTCCTCTTAATTCCAAATCTTTTTCAGCAATATAAAAACCATCATTAGATTTTTCTAAAACATTTAATCTTTTGTTTTCTAAACCATTATTTTCAGATGTTACCAAGTAACAAAATGATTGATGCGTTCCTCTACCAACTCTCCCTCTTAATTGATGCAACTGTGACAATCCAAATCTTTCGGAGTTATAAATTAACATAATGGACGCATTAGGTACATCAATTCCAACTTCAATAACAGTTGTAGAGACTAATACATTTATTTCATTTTTTATAAAAGAATTAATTACATTATTCTTTTCTTCAGAGTTTAATTTCCCGTGTAATAAACCAATTTTATTTTTTAAAAAAACCTCCTCTGATAAATATTTAAAAATTTTTTTTGCAGAACTTAAATTCATTTTTTCAGAATCTTCAATTAATGGCAAAATTACATAAGCTTGCTTCCCTTTATCTATTTCATTTTGAACATTTTTAAACAAGCCCACCAAGTTATCTTCTGAAATTATTTTGGTAGTTATTGGAACTCTACCTGGAGGCAGTTCTGTAATCTGACTAATATCTAAGTCACCATAAAGTGATAAAGCAAGAGTCCTAGGGATTGGAGTAGCTGTCATTGATAACAAATTAGTATTATCACCTTTATTAAGTAATCGATTTCTTTGATTTACCCCAAATCTATGTTGTTCATCAATTACTACCATTCCTAATGAATTAAAAATGACTTTATCTTCAATTAGGGCATGAGTACCTACGAGAATATCTACCATTCCATTTTTTAAATTCTTTAGTATTTCTTTTCTTTTTTTTTGCGGAGTATTTCCTGTAAGTAGTTCAACAGAAACTAAAATTGGGTTTAAATTTTTTATTAAATTCTTATAGTGCTGTGTTGCAAGAACTTCGGTCGGAACCATTAATGCTCCTTGTTTTTCTTTTTCTAAAACAATCAAAAGAGAAGCGATTGCAATAATAGTTTTACCACTACCTACGTCTCCCTGTAATAATCTCGACATAGGTGTTGAATTAGATAAATCATATTTAATTTCGTTAAGGACCTTTTCCTGAGACTTTGTTAATTGAAAAGGAATATTATATAAAAAATCTTGAAGCAAAAACTTTTTTTGTATGAAATTTTTCATAATAAATTTTTTATTACACTTCCTTTTTCGTAATAACAACTTCATTTGTAATAAAAATAATTCATCAAAGACCAATCTCTTTTTTGCTTGAACCAAAGCATCCTGACTTTGGGGTAAATGAATATTTATTAATGATTCACTTTTTGATAATAAAACTAATGAATTAATTTGTTTTTGACTAAGCAGTTCTGGATAATTCTTTGAATAAATAATTACTTTTTTAATTAATTTTATAAAACTTGTATTTGAAAATGAATCTGAGAGGGAGTATAGAGGCATAATCTTCCCAGAAAAATTAAAAGATTCATCTCTACTATTTAAAATTTCTATCTGTGGATCTACAAAGTTTTTTCCATAATCAGATAGTTTGACCTTTCCCGAAACTGCCAATTTAGTACCTGGGATGTATAAAGACTTCTGAGAAGAAAAAAAGGAATAACTTCTAAATCTTTTACCTAAAAAAAATTTTGTAACTTTTATAGATGAAGTCTCATCATAAATAACTATATTCATTATGGATAGATTACTATTATTTCTACTCTTATAAATGTAAAACTTTTTGATAGTAGCAATACAAGTATATAAATTATCTGGTTTTAAATTAATTATTTTTACTCTCTTTGTGTAATCTAAATAAGTTCTTGGGAAATAATTAATTAAGTCTTTTATATTAAATATCCCTAATTCGTTTAACTTAATTTTATTTACCTTTCCTATACTTTTAATTAAGGAAATATCTGAGTTTAAAGATAAATTAGAATCTATAACTTTTGAATAATTAATATTATTATTTTTACCAGAGAAATTTAAATCAATAGATTTTCCTAATTTAAATAAACTTTTTCTAGTATCAATTACAAGTCTTTTTCTTTGATTAATATCTAAATTATTATATTCAGAATATCTAATTCTAAATTCATTAAATAATTTTGTAAATTCATCAGATAACTTTAGATT
>MDTE01040987.1_pt1 | contig 18498 bp, 16 predicted proteins | sample 811231 | NCBI WGS metagenome assembly MDTE01 (sample SAMN05326651, study PRJNA326480) | marine metagenome | isolation source: seawater | place: Indian Ocean: Red Sea | collected 2010 | reverse complement strand
GAGCGATACCAACTTCTTCCAATGAAGGATTAGTGGCTGTCGCATCTACAATCTCTTGCAGCGAACAGGACGGTAGGAAAGAAAAAATTCGTTCAACTTGCGTATCTATCACGGTTGCAATTTGGGGACTTAAGATTATTACCAATGCTTCAAATGGCGCATCAAAAGGAGACGGTGGGACAGTCGTTTGATCTTCAAGATACGCTTCCATGTCGTCTAGCAAAATGGTGGCTGTCTGGATGTACCATTCCTTTGTCTCGTTGCTTTGAAGTATGGCTATGAAGGCTTTCTCGGTGATGCTTATCTGTAGAGGGATGCCTGATATGGAGAGATTGGAGAGATCTGTTTCTAAGGCCTTCCACGCCTCTATCAGTAGTATGTCGTAGAATTCATCACTTATCAGACTTTCTTCAAGGGAGTTAAGTACTGGTGCAATTCTGCTTGTGAGTTCGGGCTGGATTGTGAGTGAATCACTTTTCCCGGAAAGATAGGGTATCGCTTCATCCACGACCGCAACGGTTGTACCTTCGATCCATTCTGGATTGCTGAAGCTGGTTAGTAATGCCCTCGCGATTGCTTCTTCCATGAATGCCTCTATATCTGAGGATGGTTCTTCGGATATCAGAGATTCGATTACTGCGTCCTGCAATACTTGGTCGGTGTGCAGGATGCTATATATTCCCGAATCGTGCAGGTGGTTTTTCCAGAATATTGGATCAGACACTTCGCTTACGATCAGAGACGAGACCGCCAAGGAAGAGCTGACAGGAATGAGGGTCAGCAGCAAGATTATTGCGATGAATCTTCGGAGGATGTTCATCTGGACTCCGGAAAATTTAGGTTATACATTCGGGTGCTTTCGCACTCCGTATGTGTAATAAGTCTTATCGGATATAGTATCCTGCGACACGCCATTGGCCGTCTTCGTCAAGCATCGGCGTAATTGTTTCGATTGCTGATTTCTTGTTGGTGAAGGATGAGGTGAATTCCATGACTACGTATTCACCATCTGGAGCCTCAGGGAGCGATGTTTTGTATGTTTGATTTGTTAATTCTCTTGAAATCACTTTACCTAGAGGTTCCCGAGCAGTCATAGCAGTACTGATCCAGTCGTCCACTCCAATTTGGTTTTGGAACGCTATAGAAGCCGTTTCCCAGCTTTTCTTGTAATTTTGGGAATCGATAAGTTCAAGCCATTTTGTCGCACTGAGGCTTGCCGAATCAGAGTTGTATGGTTCCGTTTCGCCTTGGCACGACAGTATCGTTAGGACCAAGGTGGCCATGAGCAGATGTAAAATTGGCATTCGTAGCATCTGGCAATGATATCACAATGAGAAATTTGAGTAGAGTTCGCTGCTAGTGGCACTTTAGAGTCTACAAGTCTAGCTGCCAAATATGTCAAGAAATTGCCCTGTCATGTCGCGTGGAGCATCGGTGGCAAGATATAAAGCAGCATTGGATATTTCTGCGGGAGTGCTCCATTCAGCATCCCCCTCAGGTATGAACGCCCGAGACATATCTGTATCCACCCATCCTGGGTTCAGTCCGTTGACTCGTATGCCATGCGGCCTCACTGAACGTGCAAGAGATGTGGTATATCCTGCAACGCCCCATTTTGAGGCGGTGTATGGGCCAAGATCGTCGTCTGCCATTCGAGCGGACGACGAAGCAATATTGATGATGGTCCCAGACTGTTGTCTGATCATGTGTGGTACCACGGACCTGCAACACAAGAAAGTACCCCTCAGGTTGACCTGCATCATGCTATCCCATTCTTCGATCGTGGTTTTCCATACGGGGGTGTCGTAGATAATGACACCGGCACAGTTGACCAGAATACCTATTTGCCCTAGAGATGCTATGGTGTCTCTGGTGGCATTCTCTACTTGCTCGTTGTCTGTAACATCAAGGAGTACGGGTGTTCCTTGGCCACCCAGTGCTCTGATCTCGTCTATCAGGGCCGATACCACGGTTATATTTCTGCCACCTGCGACTATGTGTGCCCCGTTTGCTGCGAAGGTTAGTGCAATTTGTCTGCCGATGCCTCGGCTAGCTCCGGATATTAGGGCTATCTTTCCGTCAAGTTTCATAGTGTGCTTCCTTGAGGTATTTGGTTGTGTGGGGGTGTATTGGGGTCCGGATTGTTGTCGTTGGCCATAGCTGTATATATGACTTGCAAGAATTGGTCAATGTACTTAGTGGTGTCAAGTGTAAGCAATGGCTCATTTTGGCTCTGAGCGGCGATGAAGTTTTCACAAGCAAATGATGCATTCGGCGTAAGAGCGTGCGTTGCCATCAGCTTCGCAGATCCGGTAATGATTAAATCCTTGTCCACTAAAGTCTTGCCGCGTACTGCGACCTTAGCAAACCATTCATCAACGGGGATAAATCCCCTGATATATCCAAGGGATGCTAATCTGGAAAAAATAAGATACGAGTCGAAGGGGGTCTCCTGCACTATATTATAATTCTTGTTGTAGTTTTCTGATAGGGCGGCCTGAACTATCGTATCTGCAACTATGTCTACTGGGGTCATTTCGAATTTCCAACTGGATTCTGAAGGCGCTACACCAAGCATCATGCAGGCTTTAATTATTAAGGTTTGCAGGTCCTTATGGTTGAAAGATCCGGTATTTGTAGTTGGGCCGATATTCCCTGGTCGATAGATGTTTATGGGAACTCGTGTATCTCGTGCCCGCTGGGTTAAACGATCGGCGACCCATTTTGCCTGATTATATCCGCCGCGGAGCGTCGAACCAAATGAGGATATGTCGGTGTTGTCAGTATAGAGCCTACCTGGAATGTCAGGGAAGACGGCATTTGAGGAAACATAATGCAGGGATTTCACTGTTTGGTACGTGGCAAAATTGAGTACCTCTCGTGTGCCCATGACAATTGAATTGCGCAGTTGATCATAGCTATATTGGAGGTTAACATTCGCTGCACAGTGAAAGATAGTGGTTACGTCGTGGCTAAGCTTTTTGTACAGGCTCTTTGCTAATCCCAGGTACGGTTTTTCTATATCGCCCTCTACGGCGATGATCCGGTCCGCTGCCACTGAGAAGCTATTTATTCCTAAGGAACGTGCAGCGTTCTGCAACCTATCATAAGGTGTGAGTAGTGGTGCATGGCGCACCAGACAGTAAATTTTTGTATCTGGATCGAAACGGTTGACAATAGAGTCTAGGAGATAACTCCCGAGGAATCCTGTGGCCCCAGTAATTAGGACGGTTGGAGGGACATTTCCGTTTGGACCGTGTTGATCATTAGATTCCGTGGGCAAGGTAAGGAAGTCGTTCAGTGGAATGTTGGCATCTTCCCAGTATCTCAGTGAATCGTAGTTCTTAGCTACATGATTTTGCTCTGAACTCAAATTGGTCAAGAAGTCTTCGAAGATTGGGTGGTCATACACTTCCGTCCCTTCAAGTTCTGTCCCGAGGAATTCTTCTATATCTAGCATTAGTGTTACTGCTGATAGCGAGTGTCCTCCCAGATCGAAGAAGTTGGAGGTGGGAGTAATGGCTGCCTGATCGATTTCTAGGCTATGGGCCCAGAGTTGTCGTAGCAGGGTTTCAAGACTATCGGACTTCACGTTAATTAGGTCTATATCCCTTTTGCGCGGGATATCTAGTGCGACTAGTACCTTGTGATCTGCTTTACCGGTTACTGGATTGATCGGGATAGTCTCAATCTCTATATATTTAGTTGGGATCATGTGTGCAGGCAGGTGATCCGATAGCAGGATGCGCAAATCGTGGCTATATGAGCTTAAGGTGTCAATGCTCCACCAGGAATTTTTGTCTCTAATTACGTAGGCAGTGAGGTGCTGAGCCAGGTGGTCTCCATTTGCGAGCACTATAGCTTCAGACACAGCGCAATGAGTGCGGAGTGCTTGTTCGATAGCCCCCAGAGAGACGCTGTAGCCTCGTATTTTGACCATCGAGTCGCAGCGACCATACACGAGTATAAGTTTGTCTTCTCGTATTTCTGCCAGATCTCCCGTGGCGTAGAATCGGGTGTTTCCTATAGAGACGAACTTTTCCTCGGTTAGTTTTGGTTGTCCGAGGTACCCAGTTGCTAAGCCTGCTCCCCCAATGTATAACTCTCCTATCCCTTCTGAGAGGGGAGTGCTTGTCCCAATAGGCACCACCATAGCAGTCACACCTTGACTCGGGTATCCAACTGGAAGTGGGCCTGGCACGTCAGGTGTAGCCCAGTTTGTGTCATAGTTGGCTACATCGTGACATTCGCAAATGCTGTACGTGTTAAGAATCTGAAGATGGTCAGGGAAATGGCTTCTTGCTTGCTGGATTAGTTCATTCGTGACTACTTCGCCATTCAACCAAATTGTTCTGAGGGATTGGAGATTGTACTTTGTAGACGTACCCTTGGATGTGGCGACAAGCGCTTGTAATACGGAAGGAGTTACGAGCACTTCAGTGATTTTGTTGACTGCAAGGAAATTAGCGAGCTTTCTCGGTGTGTAGATTGCAGAATCAGGTATCACGTAGCAAGTGGCCCCGCGGAGGAGGGGACGGAGGAATTCCCACATGAAGAAAATATTACAAGCTACTCGTTCGTCTTGTCTGTATGGGTGGAACTCGTGACGCGATTCATACGAGGTAACCATAGCAACTTGTGTCTGAAGAACCCCTTTAGGTTCTCCTGTGGTTCCAGATGTATAGGTTGCGAAAGCAGCATCGGTTTCTTGAGTCGGGATGATATTCGTCCCTGTCCAATCACCCCACGTTAGCGGGTCAACCATGTCGGTTATTAGTATCTTCGTGATGCTTGTGTCGGCAGGTACCCTGATGAACTGTTTTTGGTCGGTAAGAAGAAGACGAGGGCAGGAGTCGCGAAGTATGGCAAGGATATTCTCTTCAGGAAGGTCGGTCGAGATTGGGAGAAAGGCGGCACCTGACTTGAGGATGCCTAGCGTCGTTACTATATAGTCGTACGATGGTTCCATTAGGAGGGCGACAAGTTCGTTTTTGGTGATCCCTATGGCCTGTATGGCCCGGGATATCGAATCGCTCTCTCTATCTAGTTCGTAATAGGTTTTTTCGATGGATCCGTCGCTGACTGCTATTATGTCTGGAGTTCGTTGAGATTGTAGGTGGAAAAGCTCTTGGATACTTTTCCATGATTTTTGATTGCCGTTCAACATGTCTTTATGCTATGTCTCCTCGTGGGATTATATGAATTTGGGAATACCTGTATTAAAAAAAAGCGCAACTTATGTTAACCTTGGAATCAGAGGAGCAATAATAGTATTAATGCCCTGTGGCGTCAATATGAAAACACTTTGAGATAATAGCTGTACGGGTTTCTTCGAATACCTGTAACTTCACTGCACTAGTGGTAGTGAAGTTGAAATCAGGGTAATTGAAGATCTTGATGGAACTGATCGGAAAACAGATCTTTGTCAAGGAGGAACGGCTATGAGTGATGGTATCCTTGATGGTGTGCGCATTGTGGAGTGGGGGGAGTTTGTATCAGGTCCATGGACTTCACGATTATTGGCCGATATGGGAGCTGATGTAATCAAAATAGAGCAGCCCAGGCTCGGCGATTCTGCTCGAAGAGCGGGTCCTTTCCCTGGTGACATACCAGATCCAGAAAAAAGTGGGTTGTTTCTATATTTGAATTGGAACAAACGCAGTATGTCGTTGGATCTGAATCGTCCTGAATCAAGGGCGGTTTTCGATAAGCTCGTTTTGACGGCTGATGTGTTCATCGAAAATCATCCACCCTCTTATTTGAGAGATCGCGGCATTTCCTATGAATCGCTACAGCGAATCAATCCTGAGTTGTTGATGGTTTCCCTCAGCCCTTTTGGCCAGACAGGTCCGCATAGTGATTACGCAGCGAGCGAATTGATATTATTTCATGCTGGTGGTATTGGATATGAAACTCCTATAGGTGAGGTGACGGACAGGGTACATCAGCAACCTCTTAAGGGGCCAGGGTATCAATCATATTTTATGGCAGGATGGGTGGCGGCGCTTTCTACTTTCGTTGGTTTGTTTCACAAACAAGTAAATGGTGTTGGCCAATATATAGATATATCTGAGCAGGAAGCTATTGCTAGTACTCAGCGTCCGAATGTTACTCGGTATTCTTATGCTGAAGAAGTTTATCATCGTGAAGCGGCTGGTGGCGCACGGTTCAAGCCATGTAAGGATGGTTACTTTGCTGGATTTGGTGCCTTGGGTAATGACGGGATGTGGCAGAAACTTTGTGCTGTTATGGGTAATCCTGAATGGACTAAGAATCAATCATATGACAATCAGGCGTCTCGAAGGGAGAAAGCTGGTGAGATCGATCCGAAGATCGCGGAGTGGATGATGGATTACACGAAGGCAGAGTTGTTTGAAATGGGGCAGCAAGGCGGGCTTTCATGCTTCCCCGTAAATACTGTTGAGGATGTTTATGCCACGGAGCAGTATAGATACAGGGGGTTTTTTCAGGAAATCGAGCATCCTATAGCTGGTTCCTATGCCTATCCTGGCATCCCGTTTCATTTCTCTTCTAATCAACCAAGTATACGGGTGCGGGCTCCTTTTTTGGGCGAACATACCCTTGAGATTTTGAGAGAGCTTGGGTTGTCCGAACAGGAGATAAAGGCATTGCAGTCTGCGGAGATAATTTAAGTGTTATCGGAGGGAAAAGATATGGCTGGGTTACCTTTTGATGGTATTCGTGTTGCGGATTTTGGGTGGGTGATAACCGCCCCGTTAGCTACCCTCTGGCTTGCTACATTGGGAGCAGAAGTGATTAAAATAGAAAGTAAGACGCATCCTGATGTTATTAGAGCAGGAATGCACGGAGGCATAGTTCCTGGACCTGAGCCAACTTGGCACCGGTGCGGTGGTTTTAATTCCTTGAATTATAGCAAGTACAGTTGTTGCTTAGATCTGAATCAAGAAGAGGCTCGAACTATTGGGCATGAGATAGTTAAAAAGAGCGACATTGTTATTGAAGCCTTTACAACTCCTATTGCGAAGCGTTTTGGATTAACCTATGAGCAACTCAAGGAAATCAAACCGGACGTGATTCTTGTATCGTGTTCATCTCTTGGGAAGACGGGACCGTTGCAGAACGTCACTGGGTTTGGACCAGCTAATCAAGCATTTGCCGGGTTACCGTCAATGACTGGATATGAAGGCGGAACACCTATGAGTATGGGCGGTACATGGCCTGATTACATTTGTGGGGTGATCATGGGGTATCTGGCCGTATCAGCACTTTATCATCGTGCTAAAACTGGTGAGGGCATGCATATTGATTTCTCAATGGCAGAAGCAGTTATGAATATGGTTCCTGGTCAATTGCTAGATTTTCAAATGAATGGACGCGTAGCAGTTCCGATGGGCAACTCAGATAAGACTGCTGTTCCACATGAAGTGTACCCGTGTTTGGGTGAGGATAAATGGGTAGCGATCGCAGTCCATGACGAGGTGCAATGGCATGCTTTTTGTACTGCCTCGGGTCACTCTGAATGGCTTACTGATTCTCGATTTGCAACTTTTGAGTCCAGGATGAATAATAGGAAGGAACTTGATGCCTTAGTCGCCAGTTGGACTGCGACCAAGACGGCCTCAGAAATTACCGAAACTCTGCAGAATGTTGGTGTTCCCGCTTTCCCTTCCGTTGATAGTGAAGAGTTGGTTAACGATCCACAATTGCAACATAGGTCTCAGTTCATCGAGTTGGAACAATATGAAGCGGGTCTTCGCACCCATCTGGGAATGCAAGGCGTATTCGGTGGATTCCCGGAGCGGAACTATTTTGCAACTCCTATTTATGATCAAGATAATTATCGTGTGTTCCAAGATCTGGTAGGTTTAAGCGGAGAACAAATTGAAGCGTTAGTGGCACAAGGTGTCATCAATTAATCGGTTGATTGGGTATCAGTAGCGGTGTGGAGGTACTGTGTATGAAACTAGAAATTAAGTTAGCGGATGTGAGGTCTCTGGAGACAGATCTTCTTGTTGTTAATCTATTTCAAGGGGTCACTGTACCAGGTGGTGCAACTGGCGCCGTAAATGTGTTGCTAGACGGTGTGATTTCCGATCTAATTCAGGCTGGAGAAATTACGGGGCGGCAGAATGAAATTACCTTGATACACACATTTGGGAAAATACCTGCGAAGCGGATTGCCGTGTTGGGGCTTGGTAGTCGGGATGCATTCTCTTCGCAAGTAATTCGTCAAGGAATGGGAGCACTTGTGAGGTATGCCAGTGCTCGTAATATAGTCAATATTACGACGATAGCCCATGGAGCAGGAATTGGGGGTATGGATCCAGAAGAATCGGCGCGGGCTGTAGCCGAGGGGGCTTGTCTGGGGGCGTATCGCTTTTCAAAATACAAAACTCAGGGTAGCGATCCCGTCGTAGAATCTTTAGACATTGTAGACAGCTCTGCAGATAAAATCGATTCCTTAAACCAGGGCATGAATCTTGGAAAAGTGTTGGCTGAATCCACCAATATTGCTCGCGACCTTGGAAATGAACCAGCGAATATTCTGTCTCCTATTGAGTTGGCGCTGAGAGCTAAGGCTGTTTGCGAGAGCGTGGGCATTGAGTTTCAGGCTTTCGGTAGAGAAGAAGCTTTCAATTTGGGTATGGGAGCATTCTTATCCGTAGCAGCTGGTAGTGAACAACCTCCTCGTTTCATTATTATGAAATATTCCGGGGACCCTGATAACCCACACAATAACATTGCCTTATGCGGTAAGGGTATTACCTTTGATTCTGGAGGTATCTCCATCAAGCCCGTCGAGGGTATGGGTGCTATGAAAGGAGATATGGCTGGAGGCGCTGCTGTGATTGGGGCAATGAATGCGATAGGGCAGATTAAGCCGAAGATAAATGTTATGGCTCTGGTCCCGGCGACCGAGAATATGCCAAGCGGGGCTGCAGCACGACCAGCTGATGTTGTTACGTCGGCATTGGGAAAGACGATTGAGATTGTCACTACGGATGCAGAAGGACGCATGGTTTTAGCCGATGCCATAGCATACGCCATCAACAATGGGCAGAATAGGATCGTTGATGTAGCTACGCTCACTGGTGCTGCCTCTGTCGCCTTGGGGAACGTCGCATCGGCTGTGATGGGGAATGATGATCAATTTATAGAACAAGTTATCGAAGCTGGAAAATTCTGTGGAGAAAGGTTCTGGGAGTTACCACTTTTCCCAGAATATCGGGATCAGATCACCACTGGCATTGCTGATTTACTAAATTCGGGTGGTAGGCCAGCAGGAACCATCACCGCTGGGTATTTTCTCAAGGAATTCGCCGGTGATATTCCCTGGGTACACTTAGACATAGCCGCGACTGCAAGAACTGACAAGGAGTCTGGATACACTGCCAAAGGACACACTGGGGTTGCAGTTCGGACTCTAGTTAGGCTGGTAACAGATTTAGCAGGCTCTTCATTTCAAGTTGAACGGCGAGTGGGATAGCTGATGGTCTTATCGCTCTACTCCGTATCTTGATTCGCTATCAGGTCGATGACTTGTAGAATGGATTCCGCTGTGGGCCTATCTCCTGCGCTCTTGCCAATGTATGACGTTCTCATATTACCTGCGTGGTCTAGGATGAAGACACTGGGAGCTGCTATCTCGTCTCCGAGTAGATTATAAACGCCGTAAAGTTTCATGATGGCAGCGTCTGGGTCGGACAATATCGGGAATCCTGCATTCACTTCGTTTTTCATTGCTACTACGTCTGTGTTTTCGTCTCGACTCAGAGCTACAATCTCTACCTGCCGTGCAGTAAATTCTTGGTAATTTTTTTGCAACTCTACAAGCTGCATACGGCAACTACCTCAGAAAAACCCTCGATAAAACACGATCACCACGTATTGATTGGCTTCCAATAATTCGTCGAGTTTTACAAGGGTTCCGGTACTACTGGGAGCTGAGAACCTCGGGGCAGGCTTGGACGTGGGCACTGGTTTTGGGGTAGGTGTTTGCAAGTCAGGTATTTCTGTTGGAGCGGAAGTGGCAGTAGCACTTATCGTTTCTGGTGTCATCGTCTCCCAGGCAGAAGTATCGGTGTTGGAACTACAACTTATGCTGAGCAGTCCGACTACACTTGCTACCACGATCCACGAAGTCATTTTGCTACAGCCTATATAGCTGAGTAGTGAGGTTCTTACAAATGGGACCATTATTCCTCGTCCAATGATTCCAGTTCTTGGATCCATCCCGAGAGGAAATCGACACCGATTCTGTCTTCAAGGTAGCAATGCCCGAAGTACATCACGTTGTATTCGGTTCCATCTCGTTCTTCGGCATATTCCTTCTTTGCTTCTATGCCGTTGGCTTTGAGATAGGTCAACACTTCTTTATCCGGTGAGCTACTCTGTTCCTGATTCATGAGGAGTAAGATTCGTTTTTCTCCTGGGGCGATCTCAATAGTTTCAATTTTCATGGTAATACTCCTTTTAAGATGCTGTGCTCTGTTCAGGGGTTAATTTGAATGCCTCTGCGATGAGTTCAAAAGATTTGACTCGATCTTCAAAATAGTAGCAGTTAGTTACTATACTGACATCCTCTGTGCGGTAGGTTTCAGCAGCGTCGATAATCTTTTGTTTTACTACAGAAGGTGATCCCTCTATAGCATGGCTACCGATTCGTGCGAGATGTTGGAGTTCTAAGGTGCTGAATTGGACTTTGGATGCATCCTCTGGGCTCACTGCCGGCTCGCGTATTCCCCTTAAAGAATTTATGCGAGACACATTTCTACTAGAGGAGATGAATGCGGCACGGTCATCCGTTTCTGCGCATACTACCTGCAGGGCTACGTTGAATTTAGGCTCAGATAAGTAACCGGATGGCTGAAAGTGTCGCCTGTACAACTCGGCTATCATGGGGCCGTGCTCAGCAGTAGTGCCAAAAAAATCCGCAAATGAGAAAGGCAAGCCAAGCATTGCTGCTAGCCTTGCGCTGTAGTCGCTAGATCCGAGTAGCCAGATGCCAGGTATAACGTTTGGAGGGGGACCAGGTTGCGATTTGATTGACGAAAAGATGTGTTCTTCTGGAAGAGTCCCGGACAAAAAACCGATCAGATCCGTAACTTGCTGAGGAAAGGTTTGGATGTCGACCGGCTGTTTGGGATAGGCAAGGGCAAGGGCTGTACCTTGATCACTCCCAGGTGCTCTCCCGATACCAAGTTCTATGCGCTGCGGGTAGAATGATTCTAGTACCCTGAAGGTTTCAGCAACCTTTAGAGATGAGTAGTGTGAGAGCATAACTCCGCCACTACCTACTGTTATGTGCTTCGTTTGTGATGCTATTTGCCCAATGAGTATTTCCGGAGCTGTTCCGGCAAAACCACCTGAATTGTGATGTTCAGCTACCCAGTATCGGTGGTATCCTAAATTCTCGGCAATTTGGGCTAGTCGGACAGTCTCTTGAAGAGCTTGGGAGACTGTGCCTCCCTTCCGGATAGGAGATTGATCGACTATTCCAAGGCTAAGTTCTGGCATGATTGCCCCCTCGATTTCGTTCGGGCAAAAAGACGTGTCGGGTATTTTGGCAGCTCTTCAAGAGAGCTCTTAATTATTGAAATACCGTGTGCCGGCGTCTCTCGTCAATCCAGTATAGCAGAAACTGGAGCAATACCAAGAATATCCGGTTGTTCGTCAGACGAAAGAATTATTGCGGAAGGAGTAGCCTTTTCATGGTTGCCGATGAGTGAACTCCAGGACGGTAGCGTCTCTGCGAATCCGCTAAAAGTTTTTGGATACCGGGATTTTCTGTATCTTTGGGCTAGTACTGGATTCATGACTGTTGCTAACGCTTTGCGTATCTTGGTGAGTCTCCAGTGGTTGTATGAGGCCACTGGGTCAGCGACTCAACTAGGTTTGCTTGGTGTAGTGCAGTTACTACAACTACCCGTGGCGTTGTATGGAGGTATGCTCGCTGACAGAATTAATCGGAAAATGCTCATGGTGGTATGCCAGTTTGCAGCGGCCGCAATGCTCATTGTTATTACTGTTCTTGCGTTTACCGAGTTGTTAAAGCCATGGCATATTTTCGTAGTGACGGGATTGTCAGGCATAGTTGCGATGTTAGGTGTCGGTGCACGACCTGCAATGTTGCCTCGAGTCATCCCACGATATCTGTTACCACATGCGGTGACTGTTCAGGTAGCTACTAGACAAGTTGCTATGGTAGGCGTTCCATTAATTTTTTGGCAGGTGTTTGAAAGATTCGGGGCTTCGGTTGGGTTCACTGTTGCGGCAAGTTGTGCTGTGCTTAGTACGATTGCTCCTGGACTTATACGTGCTTCTGGAAGTCCTGATACCGCGTCGGCTACCACTCGGGTGTCTGAAGCTTTTAAGGAAGGGTTTTGGTTCATAATGCGGCATCGCCTTTTGCCAGGTCTTTATCTGCTCGATATCGGGGTAGTGATAGTGAGTTTCTACCGAGAGTTGTTTCCAGTGTTTGCCGATCAGCTATATGGGCTTGGGGCTGAAGGGACGGGGCTCTTGTCATCTGCGGATGCTGTCGGAGGAATTATAGGAACGTTTCTTGTATTTAGCTTGAATAAGGTAGGGCGCAAAGGGTTGATCGTCTTAGTGAGCACATTCGTATATGCCATATTCTTAATTGCCTTTGGGCTTAATACTAGTTTTGCACTAGGGTTAGTGGTGATAGCCGTACTTGGTTTGACAGATGCCATAAGCATGACCATGCGGCAATCGGTTGTGCAGTTGACGACTCCTGACCGATTATTAGGTCGAGCCAGCAGCGCACATTCATTTGCTGCTATGGGTGCTAACCATATAGGTCACATTGAGGTAGGTGTTATGGCTGGTCTTATAGGAGCTGGAGCAACGATGGTTTTTGGCGGAGCCGCATCAATATTGGTGGTTAGTGCAATTTGGTTTTGCTTGCCTGGAGTTCGGAAATATGATCAGAATGGGCTGGAACCTCAACGGTAAGTTACTGATGCTTTGAGGCATGTAGTTGGATAGTAAGGCTCAGGTGTCCGAGGTGGATCCCAAAATGTTCAATAGTGTGTAGCACATGCCATCGTCCTGATTCTGCCTGTTCGTAATCTCGGGCAGCAGGTCTGATTTTATCCAGGTCAGCAGTGGTTATGCTAAGAAGCATCTTCTTCGTGTCAGCATTTACCTGTTCGAGAGTCGACCGCAGATCGTCTAGAGTTGCCGTACTGGTTTGGAATTCTGATTCTCGGTCCCTATGAATGTCATAACCGGCAACAATTTGATGAATGCGAAATCTTTCTGCCCCTAACATATGGGTCACTAGTATGGCAGGAGAGTTGGCATCATCTTCAAGGGGAGCCCAGTGAAGTGCGCTCTCAGGGAGTGAGTTAAGAATTGATTGTAGCTCTTGGTGGGTTTGCTCGAAGTGATTTATATAGGACTGTATTTCCGATTCCATAACACTTATCCCTAATGTATATTCCTGTTGGCATTTCCCCAAATGGCATCAATGTAGCGTTTGCGGATTGCCGTCCTGTGCTCTTCTTGCAACTTCCTGAAAGAATTCGTAGGGTTGAGCCCCTGAGAAGAGGTAGGGTCCTATAATGAAAGAGGGGATGGCCCGTATTCCCAATTTCAAGGCTTCATCGTATTGGTCGCGAGTTTGCTGGGTGTATGTTCCCGCTTGCAAGTGCGTTTGCAATTCTTCGGGGTTGAGCCCAACTCCTTGTGCCAGATCGCAGAGGACTTCTGGGTCTCCAAGGTTTACACCATTTTCCCAGAATGCTTTGTAGCATGCGGTGTGAAACTCGGGGAATAGGCCCTTGTCTTTAGCAAATTCCGATGCCTCGAATGATAATCGGCTATTTGGCACGATAGGAGATCGTTTCATGATAATTCCGGCATCTATGGCAGCATCTCCCAGATGACCGTCGACGATTGTGCCTGGTTCGTGCCCCTCGCGAATTTCCCGAATTATGCCTTCTTCGGGTGTGTCTGGTTTCAGGTAGAAAGTCTTATAGGTGATATGTAATGGGAATTCTTCTTTTAGTTTTTCGAGCCTAGCCAGGCCGATGTAGCACCAGGGTCAAATGTAGTCGTACCATACCGTTGCTTCAAGGATATTGTCTGCCATATCGTACCTCCCGAGTTCATGTAATAGTTTATAGCATAACTAGGACTTCATTTGCTAGGGTTCCTGTTGAAAATACTCGGTGGTGCATCATTTGGAAGAGGAGGACGAGGTCGTTTTGCCAAGAGTATCGCAACTACGGCAGTGGATACGAATAGTGCGATGAGCTTGAATCCTACACGGTATCCTCCCGCAATTTCATCTGCCAGAAACCCTATAAACCAAGGTGCCGCAACGGTTGCGGGCAAATCTACGAATTGCAGTAGGCCACCGACTGTTCCAAAGGAAGTTCTCCCGAAGAAATAGCCCTGCAAAACGCCTCGCAGGGGAATAATTCCTCCGTAAGCAAGCCCAAAGCAAATTACGTATAACGGTACTTGAGAGAGGGTCTGGATCGTGGAGAAAAGGTAAAGGGTAGCGCTGACCATTAGCAGCAAGAATGCTGTCAGAATTTTGATGTTCATGAAATCTGCGATGAAACCAAATCCAATTCTTCCCACTACACTAGCAGCGACAAATCCGGATAATGCTGCGACTGCTAATACGTATTCCAGATTAAGTTCTTCTGCGAGGAAGGGTGCGAGATGAACTGTGGTTATTCCTGGTACTCCCGCGAATACTGCATATGTCAACGCCATCATCCAAAAGGCTTGGGTACGGATTGCCTGCCATGTTGTAAGGTCGAGTTCAGGTCTGGTGTCGCGTTGCCAGAACTTGGGTTTGGATGGTTGATTGATGGGTGAGTCAGTGTGGCTGTCTGTATTGGATTCACTGGTAAGTGGGTCGGTATTTTCTGATGGGGTAATTCCATCAGGGAACAAACCTAAATGTTCTGGTTTGTGCCTGATTATGAGGATTAATGGGAATCCGATGCCCCACATGATTATGCCAGCCACTAAGGCTGCAGTCTGCCATCCGGAGTTTTCTATGAGCATTGCAAATAAGAATACTAAGCTCCCTCCAATGCCATAGCCAGACATAAGTAGGCCCATTGCACGACCACGTTTGCGAATAAACCAATTGGCTGCAGCTACCTGTAGTGGGCGCCCAGTGCCAAAACTGGACCCGACGGCTAAAAGGGCCAGGAACACGATATATAAGTGTGTTAGGGATGATACCCAGCGGAGAGCTATAAATCCGACCCCCATAAGTCCAACGCCAAAAAACATCATTTTGCGTGGACCGTATCGGTCGATTAAATATCCGGAGATCGGTGCAACAAGACCTCCTTCTAGACGAGAAAGTCCTACAATTGCTCCGAGGGAGCCCCGGGACCAATTAAATTGATCTCTCCACGGGATGAAAAAAGCACTGAATCCATACACGAAAAAAGTAGAGGTCATAGCGGCGATGCAAACACCAGCGGCTATAATCCACCATCCATAGAAAATGCGGAGTTTTTTCAAGATCGTTTCCCTTACAACCCTATGGCTATTTCCCTTGGTCTAGTGTTTATTATCCCGGTATAACCTGCCGTTTTGTAATTTGGATACTTTGCAGCAGAATTAATAGAGATGACCTTGGGCGATTGTATACTGTGTCAAGTTCGTGTCAAGGCGAAATAGGATACTATAGTCCTGCAGTTTATGATGAATGCTTGGTGTAATATTTTCAGTGTTACGAATTCTTACTACGTATTACCTTATTAGTGAGGGATAGTGAATTTACTACATGCCAAATCTAAGTGACTGAAAAATTCGATCAACTAGGATGTCTCCTTAACGCATTATTCGGTGCTTGATACTACTATCACGATATTCACGCAGTGAGACATAAGAAAATAAACGGTGATTTGGAAGCTTTAGAGGTCTGTGATTATACAGATTGGAGGAGAACTCGGTGACGATCAATAAACGTGGAGGCTGCCTGCAAGGGTGCAGCACGCTTGGGGTGGCAGGACTTATATTCCTAGTGATTATATATCTGTTTAAAATTATCGGTGATTGGCTACAATCGGTGTACGGGAGTCCTTTCTAGAAGAGTTGGGACGCAAGGAATTCGATTCTGTTTTTTTCTGCTTTCTCTAGCAGTGTGTAACTAGACGCAACTGTGACGTTTTCTGAAATTCGAGATGGGTAGCGCGCTCCAGGGATTGCTACTGAGATGTTTGGGTTAGAAAGAACGTATTTGAGCAACATCTCTGCAGTTATCCCGCTGTACTTCTCATTTTGCTGCTGTGCTGTTCGCATGCTGCTTGTTCGTCCAGAGCCACCTAATGGACGCATCACTATGATACCAACGTCGAGGCTGGCGGCAAGTTCAAGAAGATCGGTCGAATCTTTGTAGAAAGCGGAGTATTCTACCATCACTGCGTCAAACTCTTGGGATCGTATCGCTCTCTCGACGGTGATTAGGTCGTGTGAAGACAAGCCAATGTAAGATACGAGTCCCCGTATTTGGGCTATCTTCAGTCCTTCTAATGCTCCTCCTTCCGACATGACTTGGGTCCAGTTGCTTTCCTTGACATCGCCAAGGTGGTATAAATCGATGTGATCAGTTCCGAGAATCCGGAGACTTCTGTCGACATCGTGCTGCGCAGCATCTCGCTCATTTTGCATAGTTTTGGTGGAAATATAAAAATCTTTATTAGCTCGTTCCCGGATCACTTTGCCGATGAGGTATTCACTGTCTTGGTGAATTCGAGCAGTATCGATGAAGTTTATCCCAGAGTCTAAAGCGAGTTGGAGGGTTTCCTCTCCCTCTGGCACTTGGGGAGTGTCCATTGCCCCAAGCCCTAACTCGGTAACCATCAATTCAGTTTTTCCTAGTTTGCGTTTCTTTAATGTGTCCATCTGGGAACCTCGTTAGGACAATAATATTCTCTTTTGGTGAAGGCTATTGCACCTGTTATAATGCACACCAAAGTATGGATATAATATTCAGTACTATTGTACCACTGTCCCAGTCTCGACAAGCGGTGTTGATCTAGCTAGAGCGAGGAAGTAATGTCTAGAACCAACTGGTATTCTGAACATCCCCCTGCATGTACCTGTGCAGCCTGTCAGGAACGACAGTATATGATTCGTGACCGAGGTGCCAAGATAGGCAGGAATGAAAAATGTCCCTGCAACAGCGGCAAAAAATACAAGAAATGTCACGGGGCATAGCAGTATCATCTGGGCAGTGTATTGAGCTAGAGTCCAGGGATTCGCGCTTGGAGTTCCGTTCTCGTTGACTTATTTTGGGATGCGATGGTCACTCCTACGCCAACAAGTCGAAGGGCGTTTTCTTCGGTTAGTTCCCTAAGCGTGAGGGTGAAAGCTAGATTGCTGATCTCGGTGCTAGATTTAGTTGGCGAATCAAGAGTGACTTGTCTACTTATATTTGTGAAGTCCGATAGGCGTATCTTGACTTTAATCGCCTTGGCCAGCAAGTTATTCTTGTTGAGATTCTCACACACTCTTTCAGACAGTTTTTGTACCAAATCACGGATTAACTCTGGATCACTCGAGTCATTTGCTAATGTGGTTTCAGCACTAATTGATTTCCGTATACCCGATATTTCTACTGGCCTTCTATCCCGCCCAACAGAAAATTCCTTCCATACCAAAGCTCTATTCCCAAAATGAAGTTTCAGCCATTCGTCTGTTACTTGGGATAAATGTCCGATGGTGGTGATACCCTTAGTCACTAATCTTTCGGAAGTTTTGGGGCCGATTCCCCACAATCGTGACACAGGCAGGTCCTTAAGGAAGGCTCTTTCCGTGCCAGGGAGAACTACTATCAGACCATTGGGTTTGCCGATATCTGAGGCAATTTTCGCAACGGATTTACTGGTGCCAATACCAATGGATATAGTGAGGCCGGTTTCTTGGAGTACGCTAGACCGTAGTTTTTCTGCAATAACTTGTGCTTCACCGGTGTTGCTCACCTGTGATGTGATATCCAAGAAAGCTTCGTCTAGGGATAGGGGTTCGACTGTCGAGGTTATCCTTTTGAAGATTTGCATTACCTGCTTTGATATCTCTCTATACCGTTCAAATCTTGGGGGTATGACACGCAGATCCGGGCAATGCCGGAGTGCCGTCTTCATTGCCATCGCCGACTTCACACCGAAGGATCGAGCTTCATATGATGCAGCTGCAACAACCCCTCGAGATTCAGGAGTACCGCCTACCGCAACAGGTCTTCCTTTTAGCGCGGGGTCATCCATTTGTTCGACTGAGGCGAAGAAGGCATCAAGATCCGCGTGGGCAATGTAGGTGGCAGGAATTGCATAGTCTGTACCGGTGTCTAATGCCATTTGCTTAAATCACCAATTCGTTTTTCACTTTTGACAGGGTGGGGATACCGCACAAAGCCATAGAGAGGTCGACTTCTTTCTTCAACAAGTCAAGAACTAACATAACTCCATCTGCTCCATTGAACGCAAGTCCCCATAAAATAGGTCTCCCAAGCAG
>MDTE01034692.1_pt1 | contig 18498 bp, 18 predicted proteins | sample 811231 | NCBI WGS metagenome assembly MDTE01 (sample SAMN05326651, study PRJNA326480) | marine metagenome | isolation source: seawater | place: Indian Ocean: Red Sea | collected 2010 | reverse complement strand
TTAATATATTCTTTTTTTAATTTTTCTAAATCATATTTAATAGAGCTATTATAAGGTTTTGATTTAAATAAATTCTTATTTTTATTAAAACTTAAAATTTTTCTACAAAAAGATTTAATATTGTTACCCTCTATAATATAACCGTTATGCTTATTTATTATAATTTCATTTGCTCCTTTAGTATTAAACGTTAGAACTGGTAAGTTTGCTGATAAGGCTTCAACAAATGTTATTCCAAAAGACTCTATTCTTGATAAATTTAAATAAATATCAGATTTTAAATAATTAAGAATCAGTTTTTTTGCAGGAAAAAAAGATTCATTTTGAATAAATAAATTTTCAAAGATTTTAAATTTATTTTTGTTTATATTTATAGTTTTGTTCAACAAAAGCTTTTTTGTATCTTTTCCTATTATAGTCCAATCAAAATTTAATTTTAAATAGTTCAGTTCCTCAACAATTTTAGGCACCAAATCAAACCCTTTTTTCTTTTCAGCATATCTTGCAACTGTTATTAAATTTAATTTTTTTTGCTTTTTATTTTTAAACTTTTTTTTAATACTAATAAATTTTTTTAGAGGTATACCGTTAGGTAATAGAACAATTTTATTTTTCTTTACACCTATATTAACTAGATCAACAAAAATATTATTTGAAATTGCGGTAAAAATTTTAACTTTAGGTAAAGTACTTCTTAACAATTTTTCATATTTTATATCATTTCTATTACCATAATTAATTTTTTTATCTATTTGAATATCTGCTCCTTGGAAAGTTACAATTATATTTTGAGTCAGTTTATATAGTGCTTTAATTATTAATAAACTTTTGTAATTTATAAATATAAAATGCCAAACGTCGTATTTCTCTTTATTCAAAATTTTTTTTAAATAAAAGACTAATATAAAACTTAAATTTATTCTTAAATAATAATCAAAAAAATATACAAAGTTTATAATGAGCTTATTTAAATAATTTATTTTATATCTTGTATTTTTAATATTTGTTTTATTTAATAATATGACATCTGCTTTATATTTTTTGTCATTCATAACATTAGCAAGATTATGTGCCTGTACCTGAGCTCCCCCAGGATCTGGAAAAAATGCACCAGGTAAATATGCTATTTTCATAGTTATCTTTTAAATATTAGATTGATTATTTTATTTGAAATTGTAAGTAAAAATACTAATAAGACTATTAATAAATTTTGGTTTTTAAGTCTTACTCTAAAACTCTCATTCAAGTGTTGTATGTAACTTAATTTACTTGAAATTCCGTTTGGATTAAACCTTCCAAAAATTTCATATTTTCTTGAGCCTATTCCCTTAAAGTTACTTTTAAGCAATCTATATATAAAGTCTCTATCAGAAGAATACTTAAAGTTAGTATCGTAAAGACCTAATTTTATATGTGCACTTTTTTTAACAAAAAAACCACATGAATGAGCAGGATAAACGTTAAATTTATACCAAATTTTTTTTGGCCAATAACCATGCATTAACCTATCTTTAATTACACTTCCAAAAATGTAATCAATGTTTTTTTTTTTAAAATAATTGTATACCAGTTTAAGAGTTCCAGAATAGTATATATCATCAGAATTTAAAATTCCTATAACATTGCCTTTACTTATTTTTATACCTTTGTTAATTGCCTCGTATAAACTTTCATCTTTTTCAATGATTAATTTTGAAATTTTTTTTTTATTTTTTTTCAATATATTTAATGTTTTCTTTCTTGAGCCACCATCAACCACTATATGCTCAAAATTTTTATAAGTTTGTTTGTTAAGACACTTAAAAACATTTTCTATTTCTGGGTTATTTAAAACTGGTGTTATTATTGAAAAAAATATTTTTTTTGATTTCATTTTATATCTGATTAAAAAAGTTAATATATTTATCGTTATTATATTTAGCTTTTTTAACTAATTCATTTTTTGCAAGTCTTATTTTTTTTTTACAATTATTAAAATTTTTTATAGCATATCTCATGCATTTATAAAGTTTGCGATAATCATTCTCATAAATAAATCCATAGTTATTATTTTTTATTAACTCTCTACAACCTCCAAAACTTTTACTTGTAATTACAAGACATTCATAATTAATAGCCTCCGCTATTGTGTTTGGAAATCCTTCATATATAGATGTATTCACATATATATCAGTATTTAAATATATTTTACTAAGAGATTCTTTGTTCTTAGTAAATTTAAATAATTTTATTTTTTTTATTATATCCTTTGAGACAATCTCTTTAATTTTTTTTTTAATATTTGCATCAGTAACAATATTTATAATAAAATTTTCCCTATCTAAAAGATTTATACATTTAAGGAAATCCAACAAATTTTTTTCTTTAGAGTCTCTTCCTATCCACGAAATATTTAAAATTTTATTATAAGTTCTTTTACTAAATGATTTTGTTTTTATAATAGGATATATTGTTTTTACTTTTATATTAATTTTTGTCTCAATATAACCTGATACGTTCTTTGAATTTCCTATGATATGATCAGCTCGTTTATAAAATATTCTTGCTAAATAATAAATTGTTTTCTTTTTTATTAATTCAAAAATATTAGAATAAATTTCTAATTCTTGAAATGGTGTTCTTTCTATTAAAATCAGTTTAAGATTTTTTATATTTTTTAAAAAAATCGAACTTAGTGTATTTGCATAATTAATATTAGATATAAAAATTATATCATTTTGTTTTGACACTTTTTTTAAAAAAAAATAAATTTCAATTATAGCTGAAATTGATCTTTTGTTATTTAATTCTAAAACTTTTACTCCTATATTTCTAAATTTATTACTGTAATAGTTTTTACCTATCGATATTACATTTATAGATCTATCTGCTCTTTTAATGACTTTACATATATTAAATATAGAATTTCCAGCACCACCAATTGCAAAATTTGGAAGAAAAAAATAAATTTGCCTTTGTTTTCTCATATTTTATTGTAAGTGTAAAATTTAACTAAATTATGAATATTTATTATTGGTGTCCATTTTTATCTCAAGTTGCCACGGTTCAAGCTGTATTAAACTCTGCAATAAGCATAAAGAGATACTCTAAAAATACAATAAGTCCATATATTATTAATGCTGTTGGTGAATGGCATCAATTTAATGAAGTAATTAATGAAAAAGAAATAGGATTGGTAAATTTTATAAAGTCAAAATCTTTATATAATTTTTTACCTAGATACTCGTATTTAAAAAGTAGATTTTCTTATATATTTATTTTTATAATTACTTTTTTTAAATTATATTCATTTTTGAATAAAAGAACCTCAAAAGATGTTTTTATTATTCATCTTATTTCTTCTCTACCATTATTGCTAATATTATTATTTAATTTTAAATGCAAATTTATTCTGCGTATTTCAGGATATCCTAAATTAAATATATTTAGAAAATTATTGTGGAAACTTTGTAAAAATAAACTAGAAATTATTCTTTGTCCTACAGAAGATACAAAAAAAAACTTAATTAATAAAAGAATATTTAATTTAAACACTTGTCATGTCTTATACGATCCAGTTATTGATGTTTTAAAATATTCAAAAATGAAAAAACAACAAATATTAAGCGAATTTGATAAAAAAAAATATATTATTAATATTGGAAGATTAACTAAGCAAAAAAATCAAAAATTTTTGATTGAAGGTTTTCATAAAATCTTAGAGAAAGAACCTGATTTATATTTGATAATTCTAGGAATAGGAGAATTAGAAATTGAATTAAAAAAAATTATTGTGAAATTAAATTTGCAAAATAAAGTTTTTTTTCTAGGATATTGCAAAAATGTTTTTAGCTACTTAAGCAAAGCTAAATGCTTTGTATTATCCTCAGAGTGGGAGGATCCAGGATTTGTGCTCGTAGAAGCAGCCTTTTCTAGAGTGCCAATTATTTCGTCTGATTGTCCAAATGGTCCAAATGAAATACTTGATAATGGTGAAGGTGGCTATTTATACAAGTCAAATGACCAAGAGGATTTTTTATATAAGTTTAATAAATTTAATAAAGAAAAAGATAATATAATTAAAAAAAAAAAATTAAATATATTAAAAAAATCAAAAAAATTTACTTATTTTAATCATTTTAAAAATTTAAAAAGAATTTTAGGTTTATTAAAATATGATAAATAATGTAATTCTGATTTATCCATCATATGAAAGAGGAGGTGTAAAAAAAAACTTTTTAAGTTATGTCAAAGCTCTTAAAAAAAATAATTTAAAAATAAACATTATTTCTGATAAGAATATTTTAAGGGATGTAAAATCTGACAATAAAATTAAAATTCATATTATAAAAAATTTTAAATCTAGATTGTTTTATAAATATTTTACAAGTCTTTTTTCTTCCTATAAACTATATCAACTAAGAAAAATAAACGATAAAGAAAAAACAAGAGTTATATCATTTCAAAGTAGTTTTTTTACATCGATAGTTTCAAGTATTTGTGGTTTAAAATTAATTATTAGAGTTTCGGAAGATCCGATAGGAGCTACAATTCATTCAGACAACCGAATGTCTAGTTTTTTAGTTATGTTAACTAAAATTATAACATACAATTTATGCTATAAAATATTAGTAAATTCAAAACTAATGAAAATCAACTTAGAAAAGTTTGTAATTAATAAAAAAAAAATATTACTCCAATATAATATGAATTTAAAAAAAATAAAAAAATATAATATTAAAAGAAAAAAAAATATATTTTTAAATTTAGGAAGATTTTGTAAACAAAAAAATCAAACTATTATTTTGAAAGCATTTAGTCATATTTTAAAAAAATACCCAAAAAAAGGTTTTAAGCTATATTTATGCGGTGATGGCCCCGATAAACCAAAATTACTTCATTTAGTCGAAGAGTTAAATTTAAAAAAAAATGTAAAGATTTTAAATTGGCAAAAAAATACAGAAAAAAATTTAAGGGATGCAAAATATTTTATATTCCCATCTTTGTATGAAGGGCTTCCAAATTCATTAATTGAAGCAGTAAATAATGATTTGGTTTGTATTTGCTCTAATATTAGTGGGGTAAATGATATATGTGGAAAAGATTATATAAAAATAGATAATAAAGATTTTAATGATATTTTTCTTAAAATGAAAATAGCTCATGAAAATTATTATTACCTTACAAGAAAAAGTAAATTAAATAAAAATAAATTAAATAAATTTATGTTTAAAAATTTAAATTTTAAATTATTAAACAATATTAATTAAATGACGTTCGTAAAAAATAATTATTATTATGTAAAAAAAAAACTTTTCCCAATTTGTAGAAGTATTACAGGCGAAGGTATAAAAAAAAGTTTAATTCTTATTAAAAAAAAATTTCCAAATCTTAAAATAAAAAAAATAAAATCTAAAAAGAAAATTTTTGATTGGAATGTTCCTCCAGAATGGAATGTTAGAGATGCTTCAATCATAGATGAAAATGGAATTAAAATTGTAGATTTCAAAACAAATAATTTACACATAGTAAGTTTCTCAATAAGAGTTAAAAAAGTAATTTTAAAAAAAGAATTGTTAAAACATCTTCATTATAGAAAAGATTTACCTGACGCTATCCCATATATTACTTCGTATTATAAAAAATATTGGGGTTTTTGTATAAGTTATAATCAGTATAAAAAAATAATTAGAAAATATAATAATAAAAGTAAATTTAAAATAAATATTGATACTGTATTTAATAAAAATGGTAGTTTAAAATACGGTGAATTAGTTTTACCAGGTAGATCAAAAAAAGAAATATTAATATCTACATACCTTTGTCATCCTTCAATGGCAAACAATGAACTATCTGGACCAATTGTATCGATGAGTCTAATTGATTTTTTTAAAAAAAAAAAAAATGATAAAACAATAAGATTTATATTTATACCCGAAACAATAGGATCTATAGCGTTCATATATAATAATTTAAATTATCTTAAAAAATGGTGTATTGGAGGATATAATCTAACTTGTATTGGTGATGAAAGAAACCATTCATGTTTATTATCTAAAAATTATAACTCGCCATCAGACAAATGTCTTTTAGACGCTTATAAAAATCTAAAATTAAAATATAAAATTTATTCTTTTTTAAAAAGAGGATCTGATGAAAGGCAATATAATTCACCCGGCATTGATTTAGGTATCACTTCAATATTCAGGACCAAGTATGGCGAATATAAAGAGTATCATAGCTCATTTGATAATTTTAATTTAGTTACTTTAAAAGGAATAATGGGAGGGTACAAGGTTGCTCAGAAAGCAATAAGTAACTTGCAAAATTCTATAATTCCACAAACAAATATATTTTGTGAGCCCATGTTATCAAAAAGAAAAATGTACTCATCATTATCAATAGTAAATTATAAGTCTAATAAATTTAGTTTTAGTAAAAAAATTCTGAATTTTCTTCAATATTCTGATGGAAAGAATAGATTAGAGGATATAAGTAAAAAAATAAACTTAAGCTTAAACGAAACACAAAATATATATAAATTACTAAAAAAGAAAAAATTAGTGGATAATTAAAATAAATGAAATTTAAAACTATCTTTAGAAAAAATATATTTGATCTAAATGAAATTGCTGAATTAAGAAGTTTTTTAAAAAAAAAATCAAATTTATGTAATATTGATATAGATATTTCAAAATTCGAACAAAATGATTATTTGCCAAAACATATGTTTTCTAAAAAATTGTTAGATTTTTTAAAAGAAAATCTTCAAGATGAACTATTTTTTATTCAAAATTTTGTAATACAAAAAAATAATAGAACTTTTAATAAAGAAAAATATCATAAGGATTCAGGAAAAGCTCATCAATCAGATATTCTCTCAAAAAAGGAAAATATTTATGGAAAGATTGGCATTCCTCTCCAAGATAATATTAAAGATGTTGGCGGAGGTATAGATTATCTTAAACCTATGTTTTTAGATAACTTTAAAGATAAAAATCAAATAATAAATAAAATCAGAGCATTGTATTATATTCTTCAAGATAAATTTACAGACACACAATTATATTCAAAAGCTGGTGATGTTATATATTTTAGTGCACTATTATCTCATAGGACTACTTTAACAAATAAATTAAAAGTCAATTCAATAGATGACAAGTATGTAATCTACTTCCAGTTGACTAATTTAAATACAATTAAAGATGTATTGAGAATAACACGTAATAAGAAGAATATTTCATCAGAAGATATAAACAAAGAATTAATTACAAAAGACTTTAATGGTAATAAAATTAAAATCCTTAACAATAATCTTTCTCAAGAAGTTGGTAATTATATTGGATTATAAAAGATAAATGATGAAAAAAAATATTTTTAATCGTCAATTGGGTAATAATAAAGTTACTGTTCTGGAGAAGAAAAATTGAAATTATTAATTAAAAAGTTTTTTAATTTACTTGGTTTTGAAATTAAAAAAATAAATAATACCAAACTTAGTTTTGATGACATTTATAAGTCAATTTTTAATGAAAATATTATTGTATTTGATGTTGGTGCAAATAAAGGGCAATCAATAGAAAGGTTTAAAAAAATTTTCCCTAACGCTACAATACATGCATTTGAGCCCATTTATAAAGAATACGAAAACTTAATTAAAAAATATTCTATTGATAAAAGTATAATTATAAACAATTTTGCTTTTGGAGAGGAAAAATATCTCAAAGAAATAAATCTAGCTAAACGAAGTGGTATTTCATCTTTTAATGAATTTAATAAAAAACATAAATGGCTAAAAATTCGTAGTGAACAATATAATACAAATATTGAAAATTTCTTAGAAGGAAAAGAAGAGGTACAGGTTGATACACTAGACAATTATTGTTTTAGAAATAATATAGAACATATTGACATATTAAAAATTGATACTCAGGGATATGAGGATTTAGTCTTAGCTGGCGCAAAAGAAACATTAAAAAAAGATATAATATCAGCTATTGAGCTGGAAATTATTTTTGACAATACCTACAATAAGTTCTTAACATTTAGCGACATTGAAAAATATTTAGTTCAAAATTTTAGATTTTCAGGAATTAAAAATTACAACCATAATTTATTTGAGGGAATAAATTTCTTTGCTGAAGTTTTATATATAAAAAAAAATATAATAAGTAAAATTCATAACAACTAAATAAAATGAAAAAAAAATTAATTATATTTGATTTAGATGGAGTATTGATAAACTCATTGAATAATATGAAGTTTGCACTAAATCAAACATCTAAACAATTGAATATTAGTTTGAACTTTGAAACATACAAAAAGTATCTAGGATTACCCTTTAAAGATATTATGAAAAAAATGAAAATTAAAAAAGATATTAAAATAATAAAAAAAAATTATGAAATGTTTTCAATAAAAAAAATAAAAAATATTAAGATTAAAAAAGCAGACTTAAATGAGTTAATTTCACTGAAAAAAAAGTGCTATTTAGCAATATTTACCTCAAAAAGTAAAAAAAGAACTTACAAGATTATTAAGAAAGATAAGTTGTTTGACTGCATCATAACAGCTGATGATGTATCCAAAGGCAAACCTAATCCAGAAGGATTAAAAAAAATTTTAAAAAAATTAAATATAAATAAAAAGGAGTCTTTATATGTTGGAGACAGTCTATATGACTATAAGGCAAGTAAATCTGCAAAAATAAAATATGTGCATGCTTCTTGGGGTTACGACAGAAATATTTACAAAAATAAAAATATAATTAAATTAAATCATTTTAAGGACATATCAAAATTTATATAATTTTTTATATGGAATTAATTTCAATAATCATGCCCTATTACAAAAAAAAAAATTTTATAGATCAATCTATTCAATCTGTTTTAAACCAAACTTACAAAAAATTTGAATTATTAATTGTCTACGACGATTTTGATAAAGAAGAGTTATATTACCTAAAAAAATTTGTTGATAGTGATGATAGAGTAAAAATTATAGAGAACGAAAAAAATTTGGGTGCAGGCTTAAGCAGAAACAAAGGCATCGAATTAAGCAAAGGTAGGTTTATCGCATTTCTAGACTCAGATGACCTTTGGTCTAAAAGTAAATTAGAAAAACAAATAAAATTTATGACTCAAAATAATTGTTTTATTTCTCATACATCATATGAAATAATTGACTCGCAAAATACTACTGTTAGTAAAAGAGTAGCTAGAGACTTTAATAACTTTAAATCATTACTTAAATCCTGTGATATTGGTTTATCAACTGTAGTAATTGATAAAAAAATCATTACTCATGATTTAAGGTTTCCATCGATAAAAACAAAAGAAGATTTTGTTTTATGGTTAGATATTTTAAAAAAAAATTATCAGATAAAGGGTCTAAGTGAAAATCTTGCTAAATGGAGAAAAACAAATAATTCTTTGTCATCTTCAGTAGTACAGAAATTAAAAGATGGCTTTAAAGTTTACAACTATTATATGGGATTTAATTATTTTGTTTCTATATATTTGCTTATTTGCTTAAGCTTAAATTTTTTAAAAAAGAATGATTAGTCTTATTTATTTAACATTTTTGATTTTGGGTATAATTTTTTTTAATATTATTTTTAAAAAATATAAAATACTTTTAAGTCATTCTGGGGACAAACATCAAGAGTATGTTGAGAAAGAAAGTATTCCAATGATTGGTGGGATATTTCTTATTCTTACTTTTCTGTTTTTGTTTTTTAAAATTCAAATTTACACAATTTTATTAAGTATGATTATAATGTTTATACTAGGTATATTTTCAGACTTAAAAATTATTAATTCTCCAAAATTGAGATTTCTTCTTCAATCTTTGATTATTTTGATATTTGTTTATTTTACAAATTTAGAGATTCTCGAAACAAGAAATGAATATCTTGATAAATTCTTAAAAAATCAACTAATCAATTTTATTTTTGTAAATTTTTGTATTTTAATTTTAGTGAATGGATCAAATTTTATAGATGGGCTAAATGGACTTTTAATAGGCTATTTTGGTTTAGTGTCTAGTGTATTATTTAAAATTGGCTTTTTTGAGTTTTATCAAGTTTCAGATTATTTTTTATTTATATACTTTTCGCTTTTCTTAACTTTGTTTATTTTTAATATTTTTAATAAACTATATTTAGGAGATAATGGCTGTTATGTAATTAGTGTTTTTTTCGGTTTTATGTTAATTAATTTTCATCAAAACTTTAACAATATTTCACCTTATTTTATTATATCATTACTATGGTATCCATGTTTTGAGAACTTATTTTCAATAATTAGAAAGTTTAGGTTAAATAGATCACCAATTTATCCAGACTCAAATCACTTACATCAGCTTTTATTCAATTTTTTAAAGAAAAAATATAATTTAAAAAATATATATAATAATAATTTATCAACGATTATTATATTATTATTTAACTCTGTAATTTTCTCAATAGCTCTATCAGATATATATTCTACAAAACTTCAGTTATTTTCAATTATTTTAGCAGTCCTAACCTATATCTGTGGATATATTTTTTTATTTAATTTCAAGTTTAAAAACTTTAAAATAATGTAAATTATACAGTCTATAATAGTAAAAATTTAAATTAAGAATTTAAAAAATTTAATAAACTTTATAATTTTTCTTCGTGAAAAATATTAAAATCATATATTTTAATATTAAAAAGCCATCTCTAATAGCATTAACTTTTTTTCTGCCCGCAATTCTTTTTCTTTCCATCGAGTTTATAGATCCAATTTTAAGATGATTAATTTTTGCTTTTATTGGAAGCTCTACACAAAAAGAAAAATCTTTTCTTTCTAAATTTATTTTTCTTACATTTTTTGTTAAACCCAATACATAAGTGTAAAGTATATCTGTTATATTTAATTTAAAAAAAATCCTTCCTAATTTAGTGAAAATATAGTTTCCAATAAATGTTACAAGTGTATCATCCTCGCTACCTGCATTTTTTTCGTACCTACTCCCAAATATAATATCATAATTATGAGCATCAACCTGATCGTACATTTGTAGCAATTCTTTTGGATCAAAAGATCCATCAGCATTAAATATACAAAAATATTTTGAATCTACGTTATTAATTCCATGTATCAAAGCATCACCATAACCGTTATTTTTCTGATATAGAATTTCGCAGTTATAATTTGATATTGAATTTATGGTTTCTAGATCACTTTTTTCTAAAATAATCATTATTTTTAAATTATATTGTTTTAATTCGTCGAGAACTTTAGGAAGAGACTCCTTTTCTTTTTTTGCTGGTATAATTAATGTTAGATCTTTCATAAATTTTAGAAGTTATTAACTAAAATTGCTTTGAAAAACAAATAATTTATTGTTCATACCTATTAATTAATTTGCCAAAGGTTGGTTTTAAAATAGAATATCAATTTTAAATATGAATAATCACATAATATTTCTTCTATATTCGTTATTATTCATTCACTCGATTATTGGGTATGGATTTCTATTCGGAAGAATTGTCGACAAAAAACTACTTAATATTAATTTAGGCTATATAGGAATAATAGGTTTCTTTTTTATCTGTCTATTATCTACAATTTCATCTTTTTTTATAGCTCACGGATATAGTCATAATATAACTTTTCATTTCATTGGTTTACTAAGTTTTTTGTATTTTATAAATTTTAGTAAAAATCTTGTTGAAATAAAATATCTTTGGATTTTGACATTTCTTCTTTTAATTGGCTTATATATTTATAAAAACCATGATGATTTTCCTTATTATCATTTAACATATGCTTTAAATTTATCTGAAAATGGTTTTTTGATCGGTACTGGAAATTTTAGCCATGGATTTAGAACATTTTCAAGTTTGTTTTATTTTCACTCTATTTTGTACATGCCATATATAGATTTTTATTTATTTCATAGTGGACCATTTTTTATTCTAATTTTTTTTAATTATATAATTTTATATAAAATGCTTAAATTTTTAAAATCAAATAAATTAAATTTAATATTTTATTTTTCCTTATTGTCATTTATATTTATTAATATTGCATTTTATAGAATAGCTGAACATGGAACAGATAGATCTGCACAAATTTTACTAATTATAATTTTCATACTTTTTTTCGACATAGTTTTTTTTGAAAAGAATAGTAATAATATTTTAACAAAATCTAAGTTATTGCTAATTTTAATATTTTTAGCTTCAAGCATGAAAGTGATTTATTATTTATATTTAATATTAGTACCAATAATTTTTTTTAGAAAAAAATTATTGATGTCTTTTTTAAACAATAAAAATTTATTAATAATTTTGATTTTATCTTCTAGTTTATCTTTAAATATTATTACAAATTATTTAAATACAGGATGTTTATTATACCCGGCTGAAAAAACATGTATTTTTAAACAACAATGGTCAATACCTAAAGCTGAGGTGAAAAAAATGTCAATTCATTATGAATGGTGGTCAAAAGCTGGAGGAGGTCCAGAATATAAATCAAAAATGACACCCGAAGAATATGTTAAAAATTTTAATTGGTTGAATAATTGGATAGAGAGGCATTTTTTTAATAAGGTAACAGATAGTTTATTTGGTATATCTTTTATAGCTTTGGTAGTTTTTATTTCATTTAGAATATTCCTTAAAAGAAAAACTAAAATATCTTTTAAAAAAAAAGATATTGTAATTTATTTAATTCCATTATTTTTTTTGATTGAGTGGTTTTTAAATCATCCATCAATGAGATATGGAGGTTATGTATTATTTGCAATTCCAATATTTATATTTACTGCATTCCAATTGCAAAATTATATTTTGCCAAAAAAAATACCCTATGTAATAACTATATCATTAATAATTTTTACATTATTTACTTATAATATTAGAAATATTTCTAGATTAGATAAAGAAATAACTTTTTATAAATATAATCTAATTGAAAGCCCCTTTTTTTTTATTAATAAAGTTAACACTGAAAAGATAATTGACAAAAATAATTATAAAATTTTTTCCCCTGAAAACAATAATATGTGTTGGGCTTCTAAAACCCCCTGTTCATATAATAGAAACATTGGCATAAAAAATTTTCTTTGGATGAAAATGATTTATAGAAATGATAAATAAATTCTTTCTCAATATTTTAAATTTTCTTATTAATTTAATTGATTATTTTAATAAAAAAAAAATTATCAATTATTTTAAATCTAATTTTTCAAGCTCAAAAATAAATATCTTTGATATAGGGGCACACAAGGGGGAAACAATCGATTTGTTTCTTGATAATTTTAATATTAATAAAATATATGCTTTTGAACCAAATTTTGAGCTTTTTAATTATTTAAGAAAAAAAAATTACTCTGAAAAAAAAGTAATTATTTATAATATGGGTATTGGTCAAAAGGATGAATTAAAGAAATTAAATATAATGAAAGACAGTTCTTCTTCTACATTTCATTCATTAAACGAAAATTCTAAGTATTTTAAAAAAAAAAAATAAAATACTCTCACTTTTCTCAAAAAAAAAAAGTTATATAAGAAATATACAGGAAGTAAAATTAGCTAATTTATCTAAATTAATTCTTGAAAATAAAATTAACCAAATTGATATACTTAAAATTGATACAGAAGGTTATGAATATTATATTTTACAAGGCCTGAATGAAAATGATTTTAAAAAAATAAAGTATATATATTTTGAACATCATTACGATTTAATGATAAACAAAGGCTATAAATATTCTGATATTAATAAGTTTTTAATGAAGAATAATTTTAATAGAAAATATAAATTGAAAATGAACTTTAGAAAATCTTTTGAGTATATTTATGAAAATACGAAAAAGTAATCCAATTGCAAGTATAATAATTGTAAATTACAATAATGCAAAATACTTAAATAAATCTGTAAATTCTGCTTTAAATCAAAATTATAAATCTAAAGAAATAATTGTAATAGATGATAATTCATCTGACAATTCAATTAAAATTTTACAAACCTATAAAAAAAAAATTTTTATTATAAAAAAAAAAAAGAAGTTTAAATATGGAAGTTATAATCAGATACAATCTTATTTTAAAGGTTTTTTAAAATCAAAAGGAAGATATATTTTTTTTTTAGATAGTGATGACTATTTTAAAAAAAATAAAATTAAAAATGTTATTGATCATTTTGAAAAAAATAAAAAAATTAATGTAATTTTTGATTTACCAATTTTAAAATATAAAAAAAGAAACGAAAAAAAAAAATTTAAACAAAAAAATTTTTTACTATCTAGCTGGCCAAGATTTTCAAATCAGAGTTGTATATCAGCTAAAAGAAATTTCGCCAGGAAATTATTTAAAATATCTAAAATTAACCGCTTCAATACTATTTGGTTTGATTTTAGAATAGCAAGTTATTGTTATCTTAAAGAAAAAAAAGTTGACATATTAGAAAAATATTTAACATATTATAGACAATTAGATAATTCAGCATCAAAAAAATATAAAACATTTTCAAAGGACTGGTGGAAAAGAAGAAATGAAGCTCACGACTTTATGACTTATTTAAATAAAAAATTAAAAATAAAAGATAGATTAACTATTGATAAAATTATAACTAAAATATTTTTTAAAATAAAATGAAAAAAATTTTAATAATTGGTAAAAAAAGTTTTTTAGGATCAAATTTAAAAAATTATTTATCAAAATATATGATAGTAGATGTTTATTCTTACGAAGAAATAATTTCAAGAAATTTAAAATTTTTTAATAAATATACACATATAATAAATTCAGCTATTAATCGTAATTATATAAAAAAAAAATATAATAAAAATAATGATTTTGACTTAAGTTTAGCCAATAAGTTAAAAAATATAAATATTTTTTATATATTTTTTAATACTAGAAAAATTTATTTACCTAAACAAAACATAACCGAAAATTCTAAGATAAAACCGATAGATATTTATGCGAAAAATAAATTTAGAACTGAAGTAAAATTAAAAAAAATTTTAAAAAAAAAACTTATATCTCTTAGAGTTTCTAATGTTATAGGAAAAAGAATTTATAGAAATAAAAGAAGTTATCATAAAATATTTATGGATAATTTTTTTGAGTTTCGTAAAAATAATAAAAAAATTGTTGTAAATAATGATTTTAAAGATTTTATTTCAATTAATCAATTTTGCGCGATAATTAGAAAAATAATTAATTTGAAAATTTATGGAATTTTTAATTTATCTATCTCAAAAAAAATATATATATCAGAAATAGTTAAATGGTTAGACCGAGATTTTCAAAAAAAAATTAAGTTTCAGAAATCAAACAAAGATTCTTTTACTCTTTCAAATACAAAACTTCTTAAGAAAATTAGAATTAGAATAACAAAAAAACAACTCGAAAAATTCTGTAAAAAGATGGTATACAGATGACTTTAATATTTATTTTTATTAGATATAAGTTAAATATTCTTAATTAATATGAGAAAAAAAACAGCTTTAATATTCGGTATAACAGGTCAGGATGGATCCTATCTAGCTGAATTTTTACTAAAAAAGAATTATATTGTTAATGGTGTTAAACGTAGATCTTCAAGCATTAATACATTCCGGGTAGATCATATCTATCAAGATCCACACGAAAAGAATTATAGATTCAGATTGCATTATGGTGATATTACAGACTCTTCATCGGTTTCAAATATAATAAAAAAAACTAAACCTGACGAAATATATAACTTAGCCGCACAATCTCATGTGGCAGTATCATTTGAAGTTCCTGAATATACAGCTAATGCAGATGCATTAGGTGCATTACGAATCTTGGAAGCTATCAAATTCCATAAATTAGAAAAAAAAACAAAATTTTATCAAGCGGGCACATCTGAAATGTTTGGTAAAGTACAAAAGATTCCACAAAATGAAAAAACTGATTTCTACCCCTTAAGTCCTTATGGTGTAGCTAAATTATATGCTCATTGGATAACAAAAAATTACAGAGAAGCTTACAATATTCATGCTTCAAATGGAATTTTATTTAATCATGAAAGTCCTAGAAGGGGTGAAACTTTTGTAACAAAAAAAATAGTCTCTGCACTTTGTAAAATTAAAAAGGGAAAACAAAAAAAACTATTTTTAGGAAATATTCATTCAAAAAGAGATTGGGGTCATGCTAGAGATTATTGTAATGCAATGTGGAAAATACTTCAGCAAAAAAAACCTGATGATTATGTTATTGCAACTGGTATTCAATATTCAATAAAAGAGTTTATCAATATGACTGCTAAAAAACTTAAAATGAAAATCAAATGGAAAGGTAAAGGTTTAAATGAGAAAGCATACGATGAAAATGGATTATCAATAATTGAATGTGATAAAAACTATTTTAGGCCATTGGATGTTAATACGCTTTTAGGTGACGCAAAAAAGGCTAGAAAAAAACTAAAATGGAAGCCTACAGAAAATATTAATTCTTTGATAGATGAAATGATTTATTATGAAAATAAAAATACATGAATTTAAATAAAAGAAGTAAAATTTTTTTAGCAGGACATAGAGGAATGGTTGGTTCTTCAATATTAAGATATTTAAAAAAAAAAAATTATAAAAATGTTATTACTATAAATAAAAATAAACTTGATTTACTAAATCAGGCTAAAACAGAAAAATTTATTAAAAAAATAAAACCAGATTTCGTAATTATAGCTGCAGCTAAAGTAGGTGGTATTTTAGCTAATGAAAATTTTAAAGCAGATTTTATCTATCAAAATTTAGTTATACAAACTAACATTATTCATTCATCTTATATTGCAGGGGTAAAAAAATTAATTTTTTTAGGATCCAGCTGTATATATCCAAAATATTCAAAACAACCAATCAAAGAAGAAAGCTTACTCTCTGGAAATTTAGAACCAACAAATGATGCATATGCAATTGCAAAAATTGCTGGTTTAAAAATGTGTGAAGCATATAACAAGCAATATAATCTAAATTATATTTGTTTAATGCCTACAAATTTATATGGACCAAATGATAATTATCACACTCAAAATTCACATTTCTATCCAGCACTAATTTCAAAAATTTATAATGCTAAAATAAAAAATAAAAAAAAAATTATTATTTGGGGAAATGGTAAATCAAAAAGAGAATTAATGTACGTTGATGATCTTGCTGATGCATGTGAATTTTTTTTAAAAAAAAAAACAAAAGATACTTTAATTAATATTGGTAGCGGAAATGAAAATACAATACTCGGGTTTGCAAATTTTATAATGAGAAAAATGAATGTTAATTTAAAAATAGATTTTGATAAAAGTAAACCAAATGGTACACCTCGAAAAATTTTAAATACTAAATTAGCAGAATCTTATGGTTGGAAATCTAAAATTAATTTATCAAAAGGTTTTGATTTAGTTTTTCAAGATTTCAAAAAAAACAAATCGATTATTAATATATAAATGAAAAAAATAATAGTTGTAACAGGAGGATGTGGATTTGTAGGTTCAAATTTAATTAAATCGCTAATTAAGAATACAAACTTTAAAATTATTAGTTTAGATAACTATTCTTCAGGAACAAAAAAAAATCATGTTAAAAGTAAAAAGATAAAATATATAAAAGGCCATACGAAAGATATTGGTAGAATATTAAAACCTTATAGAACAAAAATTAAATCAATTTTCCATTTTGGTGAATTTGCAAGAATATACCAAAGTTTTTTGAAGATGAATGATTGTATTCAATCAAACACTGTGGGAAGCAATTCAGTTTTTGAATTTTGCTTAAAGAATAGAATAAAATTAATTTATTCTGCAACGTCTGCAACTCTTGGCCATAAAGGAAAAGATAGAAATTTATCTCCATATGCATTTACTAAAGCAAAAAATTTGGAATTTTTAGAGAATTTAAAAAGATGGTTCAATTTTAAATATGAAGTAATTTTTTTTTATAACGTTTATGGTTTGGGACAAATCAAAAAAGGAGATATGGCCACCGTCATTGGAATATTTGAAGAACATTATATTAATAACAAACCCTTGCCTGTTGTAAGACCTGGCACACAATCTAGAAGATTTACTCATATTGATGACACTGTAAGAACATGCTTTAAAGCTTGGAAAGTTAATAAAAATAGATTTTACAGTGTATCGAGTAAAGAAAGTTATTCAATTTTAGATGTCGCTAAAATGTTTAAATCAAAAATTAAACTATTACCTCCTAGAAGAGGAGAAAGATATAGCTCTGCACTTTCCGATATGAGTTTATCAAATAAAGTTTATAAAAATTTTGGTAAACTTAGACTCGTTAATTATGTAGAGAATTTTTTAAAGAAACATCCAAAAAATTAAGATGTTTTCTCTATAAATCACTGTTTACATATTATTTTAAATCTGTATAAAACCTGTGCCGGTAATTATTGCGAGAGTGTTATACCCGATCCCATACCGAACTCGGAAGTCAAGCCTTTCAGCGCCGATGGTACTTTGTCTTAAGACATGGAAGAGTAGGTCATTGTCGGCT